>Ga0081539_10000638_pt1 | contig 70891 bp, 72 predicted proteins | sample TabmetS4T2R2_FD_71023 | JGI IMG/M metagenome (GOLD analysis project Ga0081539, IMG submission 71023) | Tabebuia heterophylla rhizosphere microbial communities from the University of Puerto Rico - S4T2R2 | ecosystem: Host-associated > Plants > Roots > Rhizosphere ...
CCGGCTGACGGCGTCGAAGTCGTCCATGGTCAGCTCGACCCGGGCCTCGTGGGCGATGGCCAGCAGGTGGAGCACGGCGTTGGTCGACCCGGCGGTGGCCATGACGACCGCGGCCGCGTTCAGGAAGGCGGCCCTGGTCATGATCTGGCGGGGCCGGATGTCCAGGTGGAGCAGGTTGACCACGGCCTCGCCGGTACGGCGGGCGGCCTCGGCGCGGCGCTCGGACACCGCCGGCGGGCTGGCCGAGCCGGGCAGGGCCATGCCGATGGCCTCGGACACGGCGGCCATGGTGTTGGCCGTGTACATGCCGGCGCACGACCCGGCGGTCGGGCAGGCCACCCGCTCCAGCTCGTCCAGGTCCTCCTCGGACATGGTCCCGGCGGCCACCGCCCCCACGGCCTCGTACATGTCCTGGACGGTGACGTCGCGGCCGCGGAAGTGGCCGGGCAGGATGGTGCCGCCGTAGACGAACACCGCCGGCAGGTCCAGCCGGGCGCAGGCCATCAGCATGCCCGGCAGGGACTTGTCGCAGCCGGCGATGGCGACCAGGCCGTCAAGGCGCTCGGCGTGCATCACCAGCTCGACCGAGTCGGCGATCACCTCCCGGCTGACCAGCGAGGCCCGCATGCCCTCGTGCCCCATGGCGATCGCGTCCGACACGGTGATGGTGTTGAAGGTCAGCGGCACCGCCCCGGCCAGGCGGACCCCGTCCTTGGCGTTCACGGCCAGGCGGTCGAGATGGATGTTGCAGGGGGTGACCTCGTTCCAGGAGGAGGCCACCCCGACCTGGGGCCGCTCGAAGTCGTCGTCGGTGAAGCCGACGGCCCGCAGCATGGAGCGGGCCGGGGCCCGGTCCCGTCCGGCGGTGACCTCGGTGGACCGGGGACGGCCCGGCGGTGCGGTCGTGGTCATGGCTGCTCCTGGAGGCTCTGGCCGCCGGCTTCGCGGCGGGCGGCGGCGACCACCGTGTCGATGAACGGCACCTTGCCGGCCCGGTAGGCGTCGCGGTCGAAGGGGAAGCGGCCGGCGAGGCCGCGCTTGAGCTTGCCGTATTCCTCGGCCGCCTGCGGATGGGTGCGCAGCCAGTCCCGGAACAGCAGGTGCTCGGTGAAGTAGTCGCTGGCCACCGGGACCATGTGCACGTGGTGGCTCTCGGGGCTGCCGAGGCGGAAGTAGCGGCGGTCCGGCAGCAGGCTCTCGAACTCGGGGACGTACTCGTAGCCGAGGTTGATCAGGCCGGCCACGGCCGGGCCGGCGCGCTCGATGTCGTCGACCCCGATCATCAGGTCGATGACCGGCTTGGCGGGCAGCCCGGGCACGGCGGTCCCGCCGACGTGCTCGATGGCCAGGGCGGAATCGCCGATGGCGGCGGCGATGCGGTCGCGTTCCTCGGCGTACCGGCGCGGCCAGTCCTGGTCGTAGTCGACCACCTCGACCGGCTGGGTCCCGCGGCCGGCCAAGGTCAGCCCGCCCGCCTGGCCACGTTGCCCTCGGCGTCCAGGCGCGGGAACAGCGCCCCGACCCGTTCCACCCGCGCCCCCCGCGGCAGCCCGCCCCAGGCCAGCGCGTCCGGCAGCCTGGCCTTGGCCAGGTCCCCGGGGGCGCCGATGGCGGCCCACAGCGCCGGGGCCGTCCGGGTCAGCCAGGGGGCGGTGAGCAGGGCGGCGATCCGCAGGGCCTCGGCCCCGGTGTACAGGCTGGTGTCCAGGGCCACGTCGTCGCCGGCCTTGGCCAGGTCCCAGGGCTTGCGCTCCGACAGGTACGCGTTGGCGGCGCCCACGAACCGCCAGATGGCGGCCAGGGCCCGCTCGTAGGCGACCTCGTCCAGGGCGGCCGCGGCCTCGGCGTAGGCCAGGGCGGCGGCGTCCTGGACCGCGGCCTCGGCCCCGGTGGCCGGCCCGGGGCCGGGCAGCACCCCGTCGCGGTACCGCTCCACCATGGCCGTGACCCGGCTGGCCAGGTTGCCGAGCCCGTTGGCGAGGTCGGCGTTGTAGCGCTCGACCAGCGCCTCCCAGGAGAAGTTGCCGTCCTGGCCGAAGGCGACCTCACGCTGGAAGAAGTAGCGCACGGCGTCGCTGCCGAACGGCTCCACCAGGTCGTGGGGGGCGATGCCGGTGAGCTTGGTCTTGCTCATCTTCTCGCCCCCGACCAGCAGCCAGCCGTGGGCCTGGACGGTCCGTGGCAGGGGCAGCCCGGCCGCGAGCAGGATGGCCGGCCAGGTGATGGCGTGGAACCGCAGGATGTCCTTGCCCACGAAGTGGTAGTCGGCCGGCCACACGTGGGCGAACCGCTCCATGTCGGCGTCCCAGCCGGCCGCGGTCAGGTAGTTCTGCAGGGCGTCGACCCAGACGTACATGACGTGCTGCGGGTCCCAGGGGATCGGCACCCCCCAGGTGAAGCTGGACCGCGAGATCGAGAGGTCCTGGAGCCCCTGCTCGACGAAGGAGACGACCTCACGCAGCCGGGTCTCGGGCCGGACGAACTCGGGGTGGTCGCGGTAGTGCTCCAGCAGCCGGTCGGCGTACTTGGAGATGCGGAAGAAGTAGTTCTCCTCCCGGACCGTCTCCACCGGCGTGCCGTGGATCGGGCAGAGGCCGTCGACGAGCTCCTCGGGGCTGTAGAACTGCTCGCAGGCCACGCAGTACAGGCCCTCGTAGCTGTCGAGGTAGACGTCACCCTGGTCGTACAGCCGCTGCCAGAGGTGCTGGACCGCGACGACGTGGCGCTCCTCGGTGGTGCGGATGAAGTCGTCGTAGGCGATCTCCAGCTCGGCCCAGGTCGCCTTCCACCGCTCGACGATCCGGTCCGTCCAGGCCTGGGGGTCCATGCCGTTGGCCTCGGCCGCCCGGGCCACCTTCTGCCCGTGCTCGTCGGTGCCGGTCAGGAACAGCACCTTGTCCCCGTGGCCACGACGCCAACGCGCCAGCACGTCGGCCGCGATGGTGGTGTACGCGTGGCCGATGTGCGGCAGGTCGTTGATGTAGTAGATCGGGGTGGTGAGGTAGAAGGTGCCCTTCTCGGTCACCGTGCGGCGTGCCTTTCCGGGGGGCAGGTCTGGACGAGATGCCGGTCAGGCTAGCATCATCCGCCGTCGCCCCGGGCGTCGAGCACGGCCTGGTAGACGCTGCGGCGGGGGGCGCCGGTGGCCTCGGCCACGGCCGTGACGGCGTCCCTGGTGCTGGTGCCGCCCTCGACCAGATGGGCGACCTCGGCGGCCAGGTCGGCCGGGCTGGCGGCCCGGCCGGCGGCCTTGGCGGCACCGGGCGGGGCACCGCCCACGACCAGGGTGAGCTCGCCCCGCGGGCCCTGGCTGGCGAGGCGTTCGCGGACCTCGGCCAGGGGGCCGCGCAGCACCTGCTCGTGCACCTTGGTCAGCTCGCGGACGGCGGCCGCGCTCCGGTCGGGCCCGAAGGCCGCGGCCATGGCCTCCAGGGTGGCCAGGACCCGGTGCGGGGCCTCGAAGAACACCATCGTCCGGGTCTCGGCGGCCAGCTCGGCCAGGCGGCGGTCGCGCTGGCCGGGCCGGCGGGGCAGGAACCCCTCGAAGCAGAACCGGTCGGTGGGCAGCCCGCTGACCACCAGGGCGGCCATGGCGGCGCTGGGCCCGGGGACGACCTCGACGGGCACGCCGCGCTCCAGGCAGGCGCCGATCAGATGGTAGCCGGGGTCGGAGACGGCCGGCATGCCGGCGTCGGTGACCAGGGCCAGGCGCAGCCCGGCGGCCACCCGCTCGGCCAGCTCCGTGGCCCGTTCCTTCTCGCCGACCTCGTGGTAGCTGGTCATGCGGGTGGTCACGCCCAGGTGGGCCAGCAGCTTGCGGGTCTGGCGGGTGTCCTCGCAGGCGACCAGGTCGGCCTCGGCCAGCGCCCTGGCCAGCCGGGGTGAGGCGTCCTCGAGGTTGCCGATCGGGGTCGCGCAGACGACCAGCTTGCCTTCCTTCATGCAGCCAGGCTACTGCACCATCTGGCCGTAGGCGGCCTGCCACCGCTCCAGCTTCTGGCCGGTCAGGGTGACGATCGACAGCTTGGTCGAGGCCGGCGGGTAGATCGAGGGGTCGCGGGTCTGCTCCGGGGGGAGCAGCGGCTTGGCCAGCGACACCGGGGTGCCGTAGCTGACGTACTTGGAGATGCGGGCCTGCACCTTGGGATGGAGCACATAGTTCATGAAGCGGGCGGCGTTGGCCGGGTGGGGGGCGCCCTTGGGGACGCACATCACGTCCACGAACCGCAGCGCCCCCTCCTTGGGGATGGCGTAGCTGACGTCCTGGTTCTGGTCCTGGGCCTGGAACACGTCGCCGCTCCAGCCCTGGGCCAGCCAGGTCTCGCTGGCGGCGAGCTCGTCGATGTAGGTGTCGCTGCTGAGGCGGCTCACCCTGCCCTTGCTCCTGAGGGAGCGGACCAGCGCGACCACCTCGTCCAGGTCGCGCTGCTCGATCGAGTTGGGGCTGCGGCCCAGGTAGATGAGGGCGCAGCCGATCAGGTCGGTGACCTCCCGCAGCAGGGTGACGTGGCCGGCCATGGGGGCCGCCGGGTCGAACACGGCCGCCCAGGAGTCGACCGTGCCCCCCGGCACCTTGGTGCGGTTGAAGCCGACCCCGGTGGTGCCCCACTGCCAGGGCACGGTGTAGCGGTTGCCCGGGTCGTAGTCGGTCTCGACGAACTCGCGGTCGAGGTTGGTCAGGTTGGGGATCAGGTCCTGGCGCAGCGGCTCGATCAGGCCGAGCTTGAGGTAGGTGGGGACGAACCAGCTCGTCGGCACGACGATGTCGTAGTCGGTGGGGCCGGCCCGCAGCTTGGCCAGCAGGTCCTCGTTGGAGGAGTAGACGTCGTAGTTGACCCGGATGTTGGACTGGGCCTGGAACAGCGGGATGGTCCGGTCGTCGATGTAGTCGGACCAGTTGTAGATGTTGAGCAGCCGCTCGTTGCGGCGGTTGCCCGAGACCGGCGGGCCGTCGGCCGACGCCGCCGCCGCCGGGGCGTCACCGTCGCCCATCCCGGCCACGGTCCCGCCGGCATAGCCGGCCACCCCGGCCGCGGCCAGCAACCCGGCCGTCTGCAGGAAGCGCCGCCGCCCGACCCGCCGTCCGGGCGGGCCCACGAGCATGTTGAGCTCGGGGTCTTCCTTGCCGGCTTGCACCATCGGTGATCTCTCCTCCAGCTATCCCAGTCGGACGACGACCTCGTCGGCCAGCAGCGTCTCGCCGGCCAGGACGCCGTCGGCCAGCAGCTCCAGCCGCAGCGGGCCGGCGGTGGCCACGGTGTGGTCGACGATGACCCGCTTCCACGCCAGGCCGGGCAGGGTGGCGACGGTCGCCTTGGAGACCTCGTTTCCGCCGGCGCCGACCACCCGGAGGGTCACCCGTTGGCCGGGGGCGGACGAGCGCACCCATGCCGAGGCCACGTACCGCTGGCCCTTCCTGGCGCCGGGAGCGACCTCGGACAGGGCCAGGCCGACGCGGGCCGGCTGCGACCCGCGGGCCCGCACCGACGCACACGACCCCGAGGTCCGGCCCTGGGGCTCGCGGCTGCCGTCGGCCGGTCCCAGGACCTGCCAGCCACGCAGGTCCTCCTCGAAGCTCCAGTTGTCGACCAGGTTGCCGTACGCCCCCGCCCCAGGGGGCCGCGAGGTCGGCCCGGCCGAGTTGCTGGTCGCGGCCCTCGCCGGCCCGTTCGGCTCCTTGGCCGAGCTGATCAGCCAGGTGGCCAGCACCCCGGCGAACGCCACCGAGGCGATGACCACGGCGATCGCCGCCCCAGCCGGCCCGCCGAACGTCCGCCGCGGAGCCTCGTGGCGGCCGCGGACCCGGTCGGGATGCTCAGGCTGCTCAGGTGGCGGCAGGGCTCGCCGCTCCGGCGCCGAGGCGTCAACGGCCTCCCGGGGCTGCGACCGATCCATGGTGTCGTCCTCCACGAACGCCCATCTTCGCCCGAGCCCCCACTCCAGGCACACCCGCAAAACAAGCAATCTAAAGCAGGTCGATCTACGCAGGCAACTCCGATGGACCGGGGACGCACCCGTCCGCCAGCGTCATGACCTGCGCGGAAGCAGCAGGCAGACGTCCCCGAACTCGTGCCACAGGTAGCCGGCGTCCAGCGCCGCCGCATACGCCCGTTCGAGGGCCGTCGGGGCCAGGAAGGCGCCGAGCAGGTCGAGATGACTGGCCTCGGGTTCGTGCAGCCCGGTCAGCAACCCGTCCACCACCCGCAGCGGGAACCCGGGGGTGATCCGAAGGCGGGACACCCCGGGGCCGGGCCGCAACGGCGACACCCCGAACCCGAGCCGCAGCGGCGGGCGCGTGGAGTCGGGGCCCTCCTCCGCTCGCCCGAGGCCGGCCCCTCCCCCGTCCCCGCCCGCCGGCGCGGCCCGGGCGGCGGTCTCCAGGGTGCGGACCACGGTGGTGCCGACGGCGATGACGCGGCCGCCGGCTGACCGGGTGGCGGTCACGGCGGCGGCGGTGGCCTCGGGCACCAGGTAGGGCTCGGGGGGGACGAACCGCCGGTCGGTGGCCGGGTCGCCGTAGGTCGAGAGCCCGGCGTGCAGGCTGATGGTGGCCAGCCCGACCCCCCGTGCGCGCAGGTCGGCCAGGGTCTGGACGGTGAACGGCCGCCCGGCGCTGGCCATCTCGGCCGACCCGGGCCCGGCCGCGAACAGGGTCTGGTAGTGGTGCAGCGGCCACGCCCGAGGCACGTAGGCGTAGCGGACCGGCCGCCCGGCCCGGTGCAGGGCCTCGGCCAGCCGCTCCCCGGCCGCGTCGAAGGCCAGCCAGACCAGCGGCCGCGCCTCCTCGTGCCGGCCGAGCACGGTCGCCCCCAGCCCGCCAGCGAACGCAAGGCGCTGGCCCGCCGCCAGCGCCGGCGCCGCCGGCCGCGCGTCGGTCGGGACCAGCGCGGGGTCGGGGTGGCCGACCGGCACCCCGAGGACCAGCGCCGCCCACCGCTCGACCGGTTGCTCCCCGTTGCCCGACCCACCGGGATCCCGAGCGGCCAGGCGGACCTCGACCGGCACCCCGGCCGCCGTGCGGCCGAGCAGGCTCGCCGGGAGCGTCCGGGAGTCGTTGACGACCAGCAGGTCGCCCGGCTCCAGCAGCCGGGGCAGCTCATGGAACCGGTGGTGGGTCACCGACCCGTCGGCCCGGTCGACCACCAGCAGCCGCACGTGGTCGCGGCGGAGCCCCCTGGCCTCGGGCGGTGCCGCCGCCTCCAGCTCCGGCGGGAGCCGGAACCGGACCGCGCTGCGCACCGGTGGCTCCTAGGCCTGGGCCGGGGCGAACCCGGCCGCCTCCAGCCGACGGCCGCTCCCGCCGTCGCCCCCGGTGGCGGCGAGCCGGACGAACACCTCGGTGCGGTCCTCGGGCCGGGCCAGGGAGGCCGGGTCGTCGTCGGGCAGGGCGGCGCGGTGCATGGCCGTGTCCATGTCCCCGGGGTCGACGGCGTTGACTCGGACCCCGCTGCCGTCCAGCTCGCTGGCCCAGATGCGGGTCATCTGGTCGAGGGCGGCCTTGGACACCCCGTAGGCGCCCCACCCCGGGTAGCCGACCACCCCGGCGTCGCTGGAGACGTTGATGACGCTCCCCCGGCCCGCGGCCAGCATCGGCCCGAGCAGTGCTCGGGTCAGCAGGAACGGCCCCAGCAGGTTGACGTCCAGGACCCGGCGCAGCGCGTCCGGGTCGGTGTCGACCAGGTACGGCATGGGCGTCGGCCCCAGCTCGGAGGCGTTGTTGACGAGCACGTCGACCCGGTCGAAGGCGGTCAGGGCCGCGGCCGCGACCCGCTCGACGTCGGCCGGGTCGCCCACGTCGCCAACGACCGCCACCGCCCTGGCCCCGAGCGCCTCGGCCCCGGCCCGGACCTCCTCAAGCGGTCCTGGCCGCCGGGCCACCAGGACCAGGTCGGCCCCCTCGCGGGCGTACGCCAGCGCGATCGCCCGCCCGAGCCCCTGGGACGCCCCGGTCACCAGGGCGGTCGTCCCGGCCAGGCGGCCTCCGGGTCGCGTCATCTCGGCACCTCCACCGCTCGCGGGAGCACGCTGCCGGCATGGTGCGCCCGCCCCGCGAATTTTGCAACAGTCTTGTTGACTTAATCGGCCGGCTCCTGAAACCATCCGGCGCGGGAGCGTGTTGGACCGAGAGTAGCCTGGGACCGAGCCTCCCTTCCCGACCTCCTGCGGGGTGCCCGTGCGACGCCTGTTCCTGCTCGCCTTCATCTGGGGCTGGTCGTTCCTCTTCATCAAGGTCATCCTCGAGGACGCCCCGCCCACCTTCCTGGCCTGGGGACGGATCGCGCTCGGCCTGGGCGTGCTGGTGGTGGCCATGCGCGGCCGCGGCGAGGATCTCCCCGAGCGCCGCTACTGGGGCCACCTGGTCGTCCTCGGCCTGGCCATGAGCGTGCTCCCGTTCCTGCTGATCGCCTGGGGCGAGGAGCACATCAGCTCGGCCCTGGCCTCGGTCCTGAACGCCTGCACCCCCCTGTTCGCCGCCGGGTTCGCGGCCATGCTGCTCGGCGAGCGCCTGCGCCCGCCCCAGCTGGCCGGCGTGGCCATCGGCTTCCTGGGCGTCGCCGTGGTCGTCGGGGTCGGCGGCGGCGACCTGGCCGGCAGCTCCCTGCTCGGCTCCCTGGCCGTGGTCCTGGCCTCGGCCGGCTACGGCTTCGGGTTCGCCTACGCCAACCGCTTCACCACCGGCCTGTCCGCCCTCCAGCTCTCCTTCGGCCAGCTCCTGGCCGGCACGGTGGTCATGGCCCCGGTGGCCGCCGTCGACGTGGCCGCCGGCCGGGTCGCCCTCGGCCCCCGGGCCGCCCTCAGCCTGATCCTGCTCGGCACCCTCGGCACCGGCTACGCCTACCTGCTCAACTACCGCACCCTCCAGGAGAGCGGCGCCACCGTCGCCTCCCTGGTCACCTACCTGATCCCGCTGGTCGCGGTGGCCGCCGGCATCCTCGTCCTTGGCGAGCCGTTCACCGTCCGCCTGGTGCTCGGCGGCCTGGTCGTCGTCCTCGGCGTCGCGCTGGTCCAGGGGCGCCTGTTCGGCTCCCGCCGGCCGGTCCCCCAGCCGGTCCCGGAGACGGCCGCCCGCGACGAGGCGGCCGGGCTATCTGGTCCGGCGGCCTGAGGTCGGCCGGATGGCCCGCCAGGCCGCCAGCAGCAGCACCGCGCCCAGGATCGAGCCGATGATGCCGCTGGGCCGCAGCGCCAGCCCGTCCCCGCTGAGCAGGCTGAGCACCAACCCCCCGACGAACGACCCGGCCAGGCCGACGACCAGCAGCTCGGCCCAGTCGAGGGGCTCGCTGCGGGCCAGGAGCAGCTGCGCGATCCACCCGGCGAACATGCCCCACACAAGGATGAACAACAGGATCATCGGTGCTCCTTCTCCAGCGGGCGGCGGATCACCCGGGACGGATGATGCCTGCTCGGAGCCCTGCGGCCAAACTCGGGTGGTTGCGGAGCCCGGGAGGGAGCATGCACCACTGGGCCCTACCCACCGTCGCGGTCATGCTGATCGCCTATGGTGCGGTGTCGGGGCGGCTGCGGACCACGCCGGTCAGCCAGGCGATGGTGTTCGTCGCCCTCGGCCTGCTGGCCGGCGGCCGGGTCCTTGACCTGGTCGAGGCCGACGCGGCCAACCAGTTTGTCCGCCATCTGGCCGAAGCCACCCTGACCCTGGTGCTGTTCTGTGATGCGGTCCGGGTCAACCGGGGCCGGCTGCGGCACGAGTCCGCGCTCCCGACACGACTGCTCGGGGTCGGCCTGCCCCTCACCATCGTGGCCGGCACCCTGGCCGGCCTGGCCCTGTTCCCCCAGCTGGACCTGTGGACCGCGGCTGCCCTGGCCACCATGCTGGCCCCCACCGACGCCGCCCTGGGGCTGCCGGTGGTCACCAACCCGCGGCTCCCCTCCCGTATCCGCCAGGGCCTGAACGTCGAGAGCGGCCTGAACGACGGCGTGTGCGTCCCGCTGCTGATCATCTTCCTCACCATCGCCCAGGCCGAGGAAGGCGTGGGCCACGTCGAGCCCGTGCGCGTCGTCCTGGAGGAGATCGGCTTCGGCCTCATCGGCGGGGTGGCCGCCGGCGCCCTGGGCGCCTGGATCCTCCGATGGTTCGGGGAGCGGGGGTGGATGGAGGGGACCTGGCGGCAGATCAACGCGGTGGCGACGCCGCTCCTTGCCTACACGCTGGCGGCCGGGCTGGGGGGCAGCGGGTTCATCGCCGCCTTCGTGGCCGGGATCGTGTTCAGGATCGTCGCCGCCGACCATGCCAAGGAGGCGACCTTCCTGGCCGAGCAGTCCGGTGAGCTGCTCGATGCCGTGACCTTCCTGCTGTTCGGAGCGGTGCTGCTGGGCCCGGCGCTGGGCGAGCTGGACTGGCGGATCGCCGCCTACGCCCTGGCCAGCCTGACCGTCGTCCGCATGCTCCCGGTGGCCCTGGCCATGCTGGGCACAGGCATGCGGTCGGCAACCGTCGCCTTCGTGGGCTGGTTCGGCCCCCGCGGGCTCGCCTCGATTGTGTTCGTCCTCATCCTGCTCGAGGAGACCGCGCTCGCCGAGCGACCCCTCATGCTCGCCGTGGTCACCTGGACGGTGACCCTGTCGGTGTACGCCCACGGCCTGACCGCCGGCCCGGGCGCCACCAGCTACGCCGACTGGTACGAGGCCCACCGCCCGCACCACCACGTCATGCCCGAGAGCACCGCCGTCGCCGAGCAACGCACCCGCGGCCTCGCCGTCTCCCAACGGCGCGGCTAGCGATCTCCCCCGCCCCGCCTCTGCTACCATCCCAACCGCTCACCTGGGGGTGTAGCTCAGTCCGGCAGAGCGCCTCCCTCGCACGGAGGAAGCCAGGGGTTCAAATCCCCTCACCTCCACCCCACATCCTTGCAGGTCAGAGCGTCGCCAGGGCATCATCGGCGGCGCTCATCCCGTTGCAGGGCCACGCTGGGGCCGCGAGCGGTCCGGGGCAGCTCGATCACGCGGCCCGGCTCGGCCTGGTCGCCGGCCACATACAGCGCGTCCAGCCGGTCGCGCAGCGCCGTGTCGGCCTCGGGGTACAGGTGGCCGTAGCGGTCGAGGGTGAAGCTCACCGAGGTATCGCCGGCCCGGGTCGAGACTTCCTTGGGGCCGGCGCCGGCGGCGATCCACAGGGCCACCGCCGTGTGCCGCAGGTCGTGAATGCGCAGCCCGTCCAGGTCGGCCTTCCTGGTCGCCGGTCGCCAGACGCGGGCGCGGAAGGCGATCACCCGAAGCGGGCCACGCTGGGGGGCGGTGAACACGAACGCCGCCCGGTCATCCAGCCCGGCCAGGTGGGCGGCCAGCTCGTCAACGACGGCCCGGGGCAGCCCGACCGTTCGGCGGCCGGCGCGGGTCTTGGGTGGCCCGAAGCGCAGCACGCCCCCGACCTCGGTGACGATCTCGGCGACCTCGACCGTCCCCCGGAGCAGGTCGACCTGCAGCCGTTCTCCACCCTGATCGCCACCGAGTACGATCCGGTCACCCGCCAGCTCGTCCGAAGCGAGCGCATCGCCCCCCTCTACCACCACCAGGAGCCCTGACCCTCATGCAGGTCACCCTGGCCTCACACCGCTCCCCAGACGCCACCCGCAACGAGGACTTCATCGCCGCCACGACTAGCGCCGTGGTCGTGATCGACGGCGCCTCAGTCCCAGCAGGGCTCGAAACCGGGTGCATCCATGGCACCGCCTGGTTCGCCCGCCAGCTCGGCACCCAACTGCTCACCCTGCTCAGTACCCACATCGGCCGCAGCCCGGCCGACAGCCTGGCCCAGGCGATCACCGAGGTGGCCACCCTCCACGCCGACACCTGCGACCTCAGCCATTCCGGTAGCCCTCGGCAACCGTCGCCATCCTCCGAGAGCGACCTGAGGCCGTCGACTACCTAGCCCTCGGCGACACCACCATCCTGATCGAAGAGCCGACCGGCATCCGGGTAGTCACCGACGAACGCTTGGAGAAAGTGGCCGCCGCTCAGCACCGCGCCATGCACGAGCAGGCCACCGGCTCGGCCGACAATGACCTCAGCTTCGCCGAGCTGGTTACTGAGCAGCGCCGCCACCGCAACCATCCGGACGGCTTCTGGGTCGCCAGCACCAATCCCTCGGCCGCCCAGCACGCCCTGACCGACACCGTTGCCCGAGATGGCGTGCAGCGCGCGGCTGTGCTCAGCGATGGTGCGACCCCGCTTGGTCGACCGCTTTGGCCTGCTCGACTGGCGAGGTTTCCTCAACGTCCTGGTCGAGCAGGGACCAGACGCGATCATCCAGCGGGTCCGAGCGGCCGAGTCCAGCGACCCGGATGGGCGACGGTGGCCGCGAGGCATGCGCCACGACGACGCCTCCGCCGCGTTCTGCCAGCTGATCTAGTTCCCGGCCTCGTGCCTGGACGAGCTGCGAGGAGCGCTCGTGGTGGGAGCCTTGTTCTCCCACCGCGCCCAGGGTGGAGGGATCTGGCCGGACGGTTCCTGGCATGCCCGACCCCCAGCCGCAAGCGCCCCACCAACCAACCCGGCACCTGGGCCGAGCCCGCTCGGCAGCCTGATCCAGAACGGGCCGACTTCGTTGGCTCTACCGCTTGCCCTGGCGGCCTTGCGGCATGCCACGGTGTCCACCGTCCCCCGGTTCCAAGGGCAGGGCAGACCGCCCGGCCAGGCAACAGGAAGGGGCCACACCATGACCGAGGCAGCCGTCAGCTTCGCCGGCAACCTGACCGAGGACCCCGAGGCCCGCTACACCGAGAGCGGCATCGCCCGGGCCAGGTTCCGGGTGGCGGTGTCGGGTCGACGGGAGCAGGAGGCGTCGTTCTTCACCGTGATCGTGAGGCGCGACCAGGCCGAGCATGCGGCCGAGTCGCTGTCGAAGGGCAGCCGGGTCGTGGTGATCGGTCGGCTGCAGCAGCGGAGCTGGACCGCCGAGGATGGCAGCGCCCACTCGACCGTCGAGGTCGTGGCCGAGGAGCTGGGGCCATCCCTGCGGTGGGCGACGGCGACGACGACCAGGACCACGCGGAGCCAGGACCACTAGCCAGCCGTCGATGCGACGGGGCGAGACGCGAACCACGGCGGGGTTCCGTCCCAGGCCACCTGATGGAGCTGTCATGCTCAGCCCATGGCGCAACTTATCCCGCCGACCACCGTGGTCCGGGACTCCTACCTTGCCGGCGAGACCGAGGCCGCCATCGAGGAGGCACTACCAACCGGCTGGCTCCAGGAAGCGGCAGCCGACTTCGCCGGCTTTGTGGAGCGCCGCCGGGCCGTCCGCGAGCAGTGGGGCGTCCCGGTGACCGAGTTGTGGTTCGTGGATGGAACCACCTACCTGGGCACGGTCATCATCCGCCACCGGCTCACCCCCGCCCTGGAGCGTGAGGGCGGCCACCTCGGCTACCACGTTGTCCCCGGCCATCGCCGTCGCGGCCACGCCACCGCGATGCTGGCCCAGGCCGTGGTGGTCTGCCAGCTCCTCGGGCTCCACCAGGTCCTGGTCACCTGCGCGGTCGACAACCTGGGCTCGCGGCGGGTGATCGAAGCCAACGGTGGGGTGCTGGATCGGATCGTCGAGGGCGAAGCCTGCTACTGGCTTGCGACGTCCCAGCGCGTCCCTTGAGCCCGGACAGGCGTGCTGGCGTGTCGGCATGACGCTCCGTCCAGCAGAGCAACCATTGCGCTCGGTGAGGACTTCTCTTCGAACTCAAGGCCGGCCCTGCGGGCGGCCTCCGGCCGCTCTCCGGCCGGCAGCCCCCTCCGGGCAGCGGCGCATACCGCCCATCCGCGTGTCAGCCGGCGAACACGCACAGTGTCGGCTGCTTGACAGAGAGTAGGACCTCGGGAGGTGATGATGACGCCGCAAGCAGCAGCCACGACGGTCCACCAGGGACCGTCCCGGCAGAAAGGAGTCGACCATGGCCGACAACGAGCAGCGGCCCGACGACACCAAGGGCCACGCCGCCAGGGGAGGCTGGCAGGACACCGAGGCCACCGAGGAGGACCAGGCCGCCGCCGACACCGAAGGCCACGCCTGGAGGTTCGGGCAGGACACCGAGGCCACCGACGAGGACCAGGCCGCCGCCGACACCCAAGGCCACGTCCGTGCTAGCTGGCAAGACACCCATGCCACCGACGAGGACCAGGTCGCCGCCGACACCGAAGGCCACAGGCGGGTCTAAGAACGGCCGCAGCGCTAAGGGCAGGCCGCCGCAGGTGATCTGTAGCTGCCGCGCCACCTGCGGCGGGCTTGCCAACAAGGCTCGCGGTCCTCTGGACGGGCCTCGCCCATCGCCCGAGCTGGTGCCGTCACCACCCGGCCCGAGCCGCAGTTGTTCTCACCGGCCGTGCCCTCCACGTGCCAAGGTTGGGCCGCGCTGGGGCCGCAGCCGGGCCGTGAACGGCCGGAGCGCCACGGACAACCACGGGGAACCCCGGGGCATCATCTGCCCAGCTCAGCACCCCTTTCCGGCCGACGACCGCAGGCCACAGTCACCCGCCGATTCGCTCTCGCACGGAGGAAGCCAGGGGTTCAAATCCCCTCACCTCTACCACCAGTCGCATGCACTGTGCTCCTTGGCCGATTTTCGGGTCGAGCGTAGAGCGAACGGCGAGGCGCCATCCGCTATTGCAGGACTGAGGGATCGACGAAGCGGGCATGCGCCGCCATCCGAGTCCTCGCCAGCGCCGCGTGCTTGGCGTAGGGTCACAGCGACCGCAACCCGATTCTGTCTCCGGGGAATTAGGCGCGGGAGATGACGACGCCGACCGCTGTGGATCGCCGGCGCCGGCCATCGCTTGTCATGTGGGGAGCGGCGAATGTCGTCGTCGGTCGGTGGTCGCGAACTGGTAGCGCTCGCCGAGTCCCCTCAGCTGTTCGGACGTGAGCGAGAGCTCGCGCTGATCGGCGACCTGTTGGAGCACATCGGCGCTCGTGGTCGGTCGCTCCTTGTTCGGGGCGAGGCGGGTATCGGCAAGTCGGCCCTGCTCGGCGAGGCCAGGAGACGTGCGGAGAAGCTCGGTGTCCTCGTGCTCAGCACGTCCGGCGTGCCATTCGAGACGCAGATGCCCTTCGCCGGCCTGCACCGACTCCTACGTCCGCTGTCGCATGAAGTCGGCGCGCTCCCGACGCGCCTGCGTGAGGCCCTCTCGGTAGCACTTGGTGGGAGCGACGGGCCGGCACCGGACATTTTCCTCGTCGCACTCGCGGCGCTGAACGTACTGGCTGACCGGGCGGGTATGGCGCCGCTGCTGGTCGTCGTCGAGGATGCACACTGGCTCGACAACGCCAGCTTGACCGTCCTCGCGTTCGTTGCCCGGCGTGTCGAGCTGGAGCCGATCGTGGTCCTGTTCGCGGCCCGCGACGGTCCCGCTGGTCAGGTCGACGACGCAGGTCTTGCGGAGCTGCGACTCGAAGCGCTCGATGACGCGAGCGCGACTGCCCTCCTTGCCGAGCACGCTCCGGAGCTGACGCCCGACCTGCGACAGCGGGTGCTCGTCGAAGCGGGCGGTAACCCGCTCGCACTGGTCGAGCTCCCGCGTGCCCTCGGCCCTGAGCACCTCGGGGTGTTGCCGGCGACGGCCCCGTTGCCGATCACCGAGCGATTGGAGCGCGCCTTTGCGGGTCGGGTGTCCGAGCTCCCACCGGCGACGCGCTCGTTCCTCCTGGTCGCGGCGCTGGACGAGGGCGCAGATCTGCGCGAGCTCCTTGCTGCCACCTCGCTCGTCGCCAACCGCCCGATCACCGTTGAGGACATCGCTCCCGCGGAGGCGGCCGGGCTGGCCTCAGTGAACGGTCAGGCGCTTCGGTTTCGGCACCCTCTCATTCGGGCTGCGATCTACCAAGCCGCCGCAGCCTCCGTGCGGCAGACGGCCCACCGGGCGCTGGCGGAAATACACGCCGGGGATCCCGACCGCAGCGTTTGGCACCGGGCGGCGGCGCTTACGGGCTCGCACGAGCAGGTGGCTGCTGATCTGGAGGCTGCCGCGGAGCGGGCGCTGCGACGAGGCGCGCCCGCCGCCGCCGCGGCCGCGCTGGAGCGGGCGGCACAGCTCAGCGATCCCGCATCCAGCCGCGGCCGCCTGCTCGTGCGTGCCGCCGAGATCGAGTTCGAGCTCGGACGTACCGAACTCGCGCTCAGACGGCTTGCGGAGGCGAAGCCGCTCCCGCTCGGACAGGGAGAGCGGACACGGCTGACGTTGTGGCTCGAGGCGTTCAATGAAGACAGCTGGTCGGGCGCGACGAGAGTAGCGGCCTTCGCCGAGATCGCGAACAGGATGACCAGCGCGGACGGGCCAGCGTTGGTGTTGAAATCGCTCATGACGGTCGCGGTGGGCTGCTGGTGGGGAAATCCCACGCAGGAGACCCGCGATCTGGTCGTCGCGGCGGCCGAACGCCTCCAGGTCACGGAGGACGACCCTACCCTGCTCGCGGTTCTCGCCTGCGCCGATCCGGTGAAGCGGGGCGAGGTCGTCATCGACCGGATCTCGCGGATGACGCCCCACGCGACCGGCGACCCGGCCGCGCTGCATCTTGTCGGCTGGGCCGCGACCGCGGTTTGGGCGTTCGATCTCTCCTGGGGCTTCCTCACGAGCGCCGTCGAGGGGTTGCGAGCGCAGGGCCGTCTGGGACTGCTCGCCCAGGCGCTCGTCTCGCAGTCGTGGGCGGCCATCCACCTCGCCAAGGAGACGGTGGCCGTGTCGGCAGCCGACGAAGCGGCCCGGCTCGCCCGGGAGACCGGCCAGCTGCGGTGGGCGCTGGCCGCCGATCTTGCGAAGGCGACCGTCGCCGGCGAGCGCGGTGACTTCCAGACCGCCGACGCGCTGGCCAACCATGCGGAGTCGGAGCTGCTGCCGATCGGCGCGCAGGCGATGCTGTCCCTTGTCCAGTTCGCCCGCGGCCGCTCCGCGGTCGCCCACCAGCGGTACCTCGACGGCTTGGAGTACCTGAAGCGAGTGCTTGATCCAAGCGACGTCGCCTACCACCCCTTCGTCGGCGCCTGGGCGCTGCCCGACCTCATCGAGGCCGCAGCCCACGCCGGCAGGCCGCACGACGCCAGGCTGTATCTCGATGCGCTGGAGTCACTGGCGGCCCAGACCTCGGCGCCCTACTTGCGCGCCACCGTGGGGTACGTGCGGCCGCTGCTGGCGTCCGATGACCGGGCGGAAGCGCTCTACCAGGCGGCGCTAGTCGGCGACCTGTCCAACTGGCCCTGCTTCCGGGGGCGGCTGCTGCTCGAGTACGGTCGCTGGCTTCGTCGCCAGCGCCGCGTAGCGGAGTCGCGCGCACCGCTCAGGGCGGCGAGGGAGAGCTTCGACGCCCTCGCGTTCGATGGGCTGGCGGAGGTCGCGCGCCGGGAGCTGCGCGCCTCGGGTGAGACGAGCATCCGGCGAACCCCCGACGCGCGGGATCAGCTGACTCCGCAGGAGCTGCAGATCGCGCAGCTGGCCGCCAGCGGGTTGAGCAACCGCGAGATCGGCCAGAAGCTCTACCTCTCGCACCGCACGGTCGGCTCCCACCTGTACCGGATCTTCCCGAAGCTCGGCATCAGCTCGCGCTCCGAGCTCGGCAGTGTCTTGTCCGGTAGCGCGCTCTCGGCTTCCTAGCCGCCCGAGCGGCAGTCGTCCGTGCAGTCATCTGACTGACGCGACGCCTGGGCTGCGCCCGTAGTGTCCCGGCCAGCAGCAGGCTCCCGAACAGAGGGTCCTATGTCTGACGCGACCGACACGATCGTCCTGATCCACGGTCTGTGGATGACCGCGCGCAGCTGGGAGACGTGGACCGAGGGGTACGCCAGCCGCGGCTACAAGGTGCTCGCCCCAGCCTTGCCGGGCCTGGAGGCAGAGGTCGAATCGCTCTGTCGCGACCCAACGCCGCTGAAGCAGCTTGACCTCGCGCAGGCCGTCGCTCACTGCGAGCAGATCATCCGCGCTCTCGACGGCTTCAAAGCATTCCCCGGCCGCTCGCACTTCTCCGGGGCGCCCGGCTGGGAGGAGGTCGCCCGATTTCGCCCGCTCGTGGGCGACCGCCAACGCCATGCCGAACGGCCCGCTCACGGCCCGGGTGGGCCGTCTCACCGACGCCTCCGCGCCGCAGCGCATGAGCCGTCCAGCAACGCGACCCCCAACCGACTCCAGGGAGAACCACCCTCCATAACAGTTCGCCGTCCGGTGTTGGAGCACGAAGCTGTGGGCTGACCATTCGAGGGGAGCCTCCATGTCCTATCTCACCGTCGGTGCCGAAAACTCCGGGCCGATCGAGCTGTACTACGAAGACCATGGCTCGGGAGCACCGGTGGTCCTTATCCACGGCTACCCCCTCAGCAGCCGCGCATGGGACAAGCAGGTCCCGGCCCTGCTGGACGCCGGCCACCGGGTGATGGCCTACGACCGGCGCGGGTTCGGCAAGTCCAGCCAGCCGACCTCCGGCTATGACTACGACACCTTCGCCGCCGACCTCAACACGCTGGTGGACACCCTCGACCTGCAGCAGGCCACGCTGGTCGGGCACTCGATGGGAACCGGTGAGGTGACCCGCTACCTGGGCACCTACGGCTCGGCGCGGATCGCCCGGGTGGTCCTGGTGTCCCCGATCCCGCCCTTCCTGCTCCAGACCGACGACAACCCCGAGGGCCTGCCCGGCAGCATGTTTGAGGGGTTCATCCAGGCCGCCACGGCCGATGGCCCGGCATGGATGAAGGGCTTCCTCGACAACTTTTACAACATGGACCAGTTCGGCGGCACCTTGGTCAGCGACCAGGCGTTCCAGGCCAGCTGGAACCTCGCCACGGCCGCGTCCGCCGCCGCCGCGGTGGCCTGTATCCCTACCTGGGAGACCGACTTCCGTGACGACGTGGCCAGGATCGATGTGCCGGCGCTGGTCGTGCAGGGCGACGCCGACCGGATCCTACCGTTCGTCAACACCGGCAAGCGGCTGCCGGGCCTGCTCAAGGAGATGGAGCTCGTGGTCGTCGAAGGCGGCCCGCACGCCATCGCCTGGACCCACGCCGACCAGCTCAACCACGCCCTGCTGGAGTTCCTGAGATAGCCATCGGTCGCCCGGCGCGCACCGTCCATCCAGAGGAAGGCAGGACCAATGACTCTCGCCCGAGCCGCGCGCCCGACGAGGCTGCGCGTGACCATCGTGGCCGCGATCCTGGCCATCGCCGGACTGCTCATTGCGAGCAACATGACGGCCAACGCCGCCACCCCCAGCGCCACGCGCAGCACCACCGCGACCAAGCCCAGCATCGTCCTGGTCCATGGCGCCTGGGCCGACGGCTCCCGCTGGAGCCAGGTTGTTCGCAACCTGCAGGACGCCGGCTACGCCGTGGACGTGCCGCCCAACCCGCTGCGCGGCATCGCCGCCGACTCCGCCTACCTGCACGATTTCCTCACGCAGAGCCCGAACCTGCAGGGAAAGCCCGTCGTCCTGGTCGGGCACTCCTACGGCGGTTTCGTCATCAGCAACGCGGCCTTCGGTGCCCCCGGGGTGAAGGCTCTCGTCTTTGTCGACGCCTTCGTTCCGAAGCAGGACGACACCCTGCTGGGCCTTACCGTGCCCCCGTCGTGTTTCGCGGCCGACCCCACCACGGTATTCGACTTCGTCCCCTATCCAGGAGGCCCGCCCGGAGACGTCGACCTCTACGTCAAGCAGAACCTGTTCCCCGGCTGCTTCGCCAACGGCCTGCCGGCCACACAAGGTGCCGCCCTGGCCGCCACCCAGCGCCCCCTGGCGGCCAGCGTGCTGACGCAACCATCAGGCGTCCCGGCCTGGAAAACCATCCCGTCATGGGACCTGATCGGCACCGCCGACCACGTCATTCCCAAGGCTGCGCAGCTGGCCATGGCCCAGCGCGCGCACGCCCAGATCACGGAGATCCACGCGCCACACCTGTCCATGGTCTCCGACCCTGGCGCGGTGACCCGCGTCATCATCAATGCCGCCCACGCCGTCAGCTGACCCTACAGGAAGGAATTACATGACCACCACCGACAACCTCAGCCGCGACGCACCCACGTCCGCGACCGACACTGGCAGCCAACTCACCGCCGAGAACCAGTCCATCACTGTCGACGGAGACTCGCTCGTCTACCGGCGGTTCGGCAACCAGCAGGTGGATGCGCCGCCCCTGCTGTGCCTGCAGCATTTCCGCGGCAACCTCGACAGCTGGGACCCCGCCCTGGTGGACCGGCTCGCGCAGGATCGCGAAGTCATCCTGTTCGACAACCGCGGCGTCGGTGGCTCGACGGGCGTCGTTCCCGACAACGTGACCGACATGGCCCGAGACGCCATCCGCTTCATCGACGCGCTCGCGCTGAAGCAGGTCGATCTGCTCGGCTATTCACTCGGTGGCTACGTCGCCCAGGAGCTGACTCTGCTGCGTCCGCGCCTGGTGCGGCGGCTGGTGCTTGCGGGCACCGCAGCGCAGGGCGCCCCCAACCTGCACCGCTGGTCCGAGGACGTCTACGCCAACGCCACCCCGGACGAGCCAACCGCTGAGAACTCCCTCAACCTGTTCTTCTCCGGCTCGGAGGAAAGCCGGGCCAAGGGAATGGAGTACCTCGGCCGTGCCTACCGCCGACAGATCGGCCGCGACGCACCCACCGACCTGGCGACCCGCGATGCCCAACTCGCGGCCATCACGGCCTGGGGGATCCCAGACGTCTCGAAGCTCAACCGCCTGGCAGCCATCACCCAACCGGTCTTCGTCGCCAACGGCGACAACGACACCATGATGCACACCAGGAACAGCTACCTGCTTGCCGAGCACCTCCCGAATGCTCAGCTCCGGATCTACCCGGACGCGAACCACGGCTTCCTCAATCAGCACCCAGCGCTCTTCGCTGATCACGTCAAGGCGTTCCTGGGCCGACTAGACCCCTGACAAGGGTTCTGAGCGCCAACCACCCATCATGGCCGATCGCGATCCAGACACCCAGGCCGGTGAGGCTGACATCGATCCACGGCCGGCTGCGGTCACCTTCGTGACCACCGAGCACTTCACCCTCGAGGGCGCCCGTTCCGCCACCATCGCCGAGGCCACCGGACGGGCGACCATGTTCCTCGGCGCAGTCTCCGGTGGGCTGGTCGCCCTCGGGCTGATCGCCACCGCCAGCGACGTCGGCGCCGCGTTCTACGCCTTCGGCCTCCTGCTGCTTGCCACCCTGGCCTTCGTCGGGCTGGTGACCTTCGACCGGGTGCTGCAGTCAGGGATCGAAGACTACGGCTATGCCCAGCGGATCGCCCGGCTCCGCGGTTACTACTTCCAGCACGCCCCCGAGCTGGTCGACTATCTGCTCAGCGTCCCACCAGCGCAGCGGCTGGCGGCCCAGGGCATGCACGGCGGGCGCTGGCAGCGGTTCCTGACCGTGGCGGGGATGGTCGGGGTGGTCACGGCCGTGCTGGCCGGCTCGGCGGCCGGGCTGCTGGCCGCCATCGCCGCCGACCACTCGCTGGCCGCCGCCCTGGCCGCGGGGGCGGTGGTCGCCGTGGCCGCGTTGGCCTGGCTGCTGGACCATCAGCGGTCGGCGTGGACCCAGGCCCGCGCGGCGCCGCTGTTCCCCGACGAGCAGGCAGCGTCCCGGTGAGCCGCGCTCGGTAGTTTGCTGCCTACCCGTCCATTACGAGCCCGGTGGTGCCGGGCGGCACTTGTCTTCCTCGGATGGCCAACGCGGTGACGAGCTCGCCCAGCCAGGGGTTGTCAGAACACCCAACTTCGCCCCTGACGGTCCGGGCGATGGGTCAGCCTGGGGCGAGGAGGCAGAACTCGTTGCCTTTCGGGTCGGCGAGGACCGTCCACGGGACATCGCTCTGGCCCAGGTCGATGGCGGTGGCACCGAGCGTCCGCAGTCTGGCCGCCTCGGCCTCTCGGTCGTCACCTGGGTATGGGCGGACGTCGAGATGGACGCGGTTCCACACGGTCTTCACGTCAGGTGTGCGGAGGAACTGCAGATATGGGCCGACGCCCTTGGCGGAGCGCAGTACCGCGTTGTGGTCGGTCACCTCGTGCAGGGTCCAGTCCATGGCCCTGCCCCAGAAGCGGGCCATGGCCCACGGATCCGCGCAGTCGACCACGACCGCGGCGATCGGTCCGGTGTCTCGGTAGCGCGGTCGGGGGTCCAGCACGCAGAACTCGTTGCCCTCTGGGTCGGCCATGACCGTCCATGGGACGTCGCCCTGGCCCACGTCGGCGGGTGTTGCGCCGAGATCCTCGAGGCGCGTGACCACCTCCGCCTGATGGGCCGCCGAGGTGGTGGCGAGGTCGACGTGCACACGGTTCTTCACCGTCTTGGGTTCCGGGGAGGCGATGAGGTCGAGGCAGACGGCGACGGGGTCGGGGTAGACGAAGCCCTCGGGTTCGAGGTTGGTCACGCCCGGTCCCTCGCTGGAGACTCCCCAGCCGAGCGCCTCCGCCCAGAAACCGCCCAGCGCGGAGTCATCCCGAGCCTTCATGTTGATCTGAACGAGCCGCGTTGCCATGCCGACGATGCTAGCGGGTTCGCAACGATGGGCTGGGAGGTGGGCGTGGATGCCTCGGCGTCCGAGCGCCGACCCCTTGCGCGAACAGATGCTCGGGCGAGACCCTGAGCTCGTCGGCGGTTCGTTAGGTCGGATGACCTTCCACTGCGACCGAGAGGAGTTCGCCATGGCGTCCATTTCGGGGCGGGAGAGCAGGGAGATCGAGGCGGCAAACGCCTCCGGCGCCACGCCGGTCGTCTTCATCCATGGCCTCTGGCTGCTGCCGAGTAGCTGGGCCAACTGGGCGGCCTTCTTCCAGCAGGCCGGTTACGCGCCGCTGACGCCGGACTGGCCAGACGACCCCGAAACGGTTGAGGAGGCGCGGGCGAACCCGGACGTCCTCGCCAAGAAGACGCTGAAGCAGATTGCCGACCACACCGCCGAGGTGATCGGCAGGCTCGAGAACAAGCCCGCCGTGATGGGACACTCGACCGGCGGATTGCTCGCCCAGATGCTCGCCGGGCGTGGGCTCTCGGCAGCCACGGTCGCCATCGACCCGGGCGTGTTTCGCGGCGTCCTGCCGCTGCCCCTCTCCGTGCTCAGGGGGGTTGGGCCGTTCCTGGTGAACCCCCGGTATCGGGGCCGCGCCATCACGCTCACCTTCGACCAGTTCAACTACGGCTGGACCAACGCCCTCGATGAGGACGAGGCGAAGCGCCTTCATGACACCTACCACGTGGCCGGGTCGGGGATCGCCCTCGCCCAGATGGCCAACGCCAACCTCAACCCCTGGACCGAGTCGAAGGTCGACACCAAGAACCCCGATCGGGGTCCGCTGCTGATCCTCGACGGGGAGAAGGACCACACGGTTCCCTGGGCGATCGCCAACGCCGCCTACAAGCGGCAGAAGCGCAACCCGAGCGTCACCGAGATCAGGAAGATGCCCAACCGCGGCCACTCGCTGACCATCGACCACGGCTGGCAGGAGGTCGCGCAGACCGCGCTCGACTTCGTCAAGCGGTTCGCCCCGGCCAAGCCAGCTGGCTAGAGGGGCGGCTGACCCCTACGTCAATCCCTACGTCATTCCCTCGCGCAGGAGTGGCGTACCCCTGGGTTCCGTAGTCCAGTGCGGCGGTGCGCTTCGCGCGATTAATTCATCGGCGCGTTCGCGTTCTTGGTCGGCCCTGCGGTCCGCGCCACCTGCGGCGGCAATTTGAGCCTGCTCTGGTTGCCACCTAGGGTGGTTCCGCCTGAGCATCACGGTGCTGCCAATCTCTGGCCCGAGCACGCAGGCGCGGCCGGCTGCGGCGCCGTTTGCAGGCCTAGGATCGTATCCCTTCCAGGGATGCCCTGGTCGGCCTCGACCACCGGGTGTGACGGCACTGCGGGGTCGTCGGTGAGCACCACACATTACGTCGGCGGGCTCGTCGTACTGCTCGCTGGCTGTCGCCTGGTGCGCCTTGGCGCAGCGTTCTCATGGGGCAGCGTAGGTCAAAGTGGTGATTGTCATTCGTCCTTGACGGCCGGCTTGGGAAGAGGTCAGCTATTCGGGTTGATACTTACCGAACATTGTCGCATCGGCTCCACCAAACGCCCGTATCCCGCTGTGACCTATTGCGCCGACGATCGTTGTCATCCGCGAGCTGACCGGCCGATGGGAGGCGGCTCGGGCGTTGCTCGTATTTGCCCAGCGAAACGCTGCGAGCCGGCAGCCCTCTTGTTCAGGAGGCGGAGATGTCCGAACGGGTGGAAGCAGCCGAACAGGCCAAGCAGCAGAAGGAGCAGCACGAGGAGTTTCTCAACCGGGTCATGGTCGACCCGGCGCTTCGGAAGCGCCTGAAGCAGCAGCCGAAGGAGGTGCTGCGCGAAGCCGGCATCGACGTTCCACCAGACGTGGAGGTCACCGTCGTGGACTTCGATCCCAAGCACCGTTACCTGTTTCTGCCGCCCGCGCGGTGAGCGCGGACGCCTGAGCAGGAGGCAACCATGGCCGGTCTCAGCCCAAGCCCGACTTGGTTGGGCGTGCAACTCGACGTGACCCACGATGAAGTCGAGACCGTGACCAGCGCCCAAGATGTCAATCAGGCGTTGCGTTCGATTACCCAGGGCCTCTCTTCCTCGTATGACGCCGCCTTCGCCGTGGCCGCGCGCTATTTCGCTGCAGAGGCGCAGCTGATCAAGGAGCTGGATCTAGGCGACGGGGTCTCCCTCACTATTCCCTGGTCGGCAGTCTGGTGGGGCCATTGGTGGCTGGTCGTCCCCAATACTCGCTAGGAATTCGCAAGGAATCCGCTGAGCATGGCGGCGGTGGATCAAGTGGCAAGCCGTCTGGAGCAGGTCTGCCTACCTCGTCGCAGCAAGTGCTCGGCGCAGTGAATCACCAGGGAGGTCCTGATGCCCGGTGCAACGGTCAACATGCTGGTTCTGGGCGACTCTGCCATATGGGGGCAGGGCTTGCAAGAAAACGAAAAATTCCACTCGCTGGTCCAGGCAGCCATCCCCGCGCGGAACCCGGCAGTGACGAGTGTGACCAAGGTGGTTTTAGCGCACTCGGGCGCGAAGATCGGCTCGGGAGATTTCACGAATCCGGCGCCCCTGACGGTCCCTCCGGTCGGCGAGGTGCCAACCTACTACCCCACCATCATGCAGCAATGCCAGCAGTTCACGGGTCCGCCCGCGCCTGCCGAGGTCGATCTGATCTTGGTGGATGGCGGCATGAATGACGTCGGCGTCATGAGAGTCCTCGACCCAAACGTTACCACCACGACTCTCGAGACCCACATGGTCAACTATTGCTATACGGCCATGAAGGTCCTTCTCGTGGAGCTGGAGCGCAAGTTTCCCAACGCCAGGATCATCGTGACCGGCTACTATCCGATCCTCAGCAGCCAGAGCAATCCGTGGCTGTTCGACGCGTTCGGCCGCGGGGTGGTCGGGGCTGCCCTGTGGCTTGGTGGGTCCATCTTCTGGGAGTGGATGAAGCAGCCGCTCATCGTCAACTGCCAGTACTTCGCGGGGCGCTCATCATGGCATCTTTGGCTTGCGGTATCCGAGGAGAGGATCGCGTCTAACCGGCAGATCGACTTCGCAGATCCGCGCTACTTCGGGCTCGATGAGAGTCGTGCGGCGCTCACCACCAATTCATGGCTCTGGGGCATCAATCCCGATGGCTCGCCCCAAGATACGGTCGTGCGACAACCGGCTTGCAACGAGGCCCACGCTGCCCGCTCCGACGTGGACGTGTTCGCCTGCGAGCGGGCCTCCACGGGCCACCCAAACGCGCAGGGGGCGGCCGCCTACGCCAACGCGATCCTCGCCATCCTGTTCCCCCCGCGCCGGCTCACCGTCAGCGTGGCCCCGTCCCCGGTTCCGCTCGGCGTGCCAACCTCGGTCGTTGTCTCGGCCGAGGACGCCAACACGCACGCGCCCGTGGTTGGGACAGTGAAGGTCCGCAACTTCGACACCCTCGGCAAGCCGGTCTACGCGGAGTTCAACACCGGCACCGCGTATGCCACGACCTTTCGTGAAGGTAGAGTGCGACAGTTCGACCCCGAGCTGCGCAAATGGATCCTGGAGTTGATCAGTCCGGGTGGTGTGGTGAACGCAACGGGATATCCGAGCGCCGAGGTCCCCTTCGTCTGGTAGGGCGGGATTCCCTGGGCCCCCGCAGAGTCGGGTCTCGGCCGGCTCGGCCAGGCACGCCGGCAGCGACACAACGGTCACCCGGGGAGCCGGCCCACCCTCCACCTCGGTGGTACGAACCCACGCCGGACCAGCCGCACGACCTCAGAAGCTGGGGGAGACGGAGGGCCCCACACGACGGCTCGCCTCTCCGCTACATCGAGTCTCCACCGGGCGGATTCCACGATCCCCTGGCCTCGGCCTCGGACCGGTACCGACTGGCCTCGTGCTGATCATAGAACTCGTGCTCGCTGGTCTGACGACCACGGCGCCGCCAAAGCCGCGCCCACATCGCCTTGATCCTGTTCAGCATGCTCGCCCTCCTCTCACGCCCACTGTCCTCCTCGCAGGAACCAACAACAAGAGAAGCACCAACCTGTGACCTCCCAGAGGACCGCGTGGGAAGACGATAGGGGCTGAGCAGGGTGCGATGTTGCCCCGGCGGTCGGTCCGGCGCATGCTTGGGCGCCGTGTCCATGTCTCCCACCGACGACTAGCCCGAGTCGCGCGCTGCCTCAGGGCTGTTCCGTGATGTCACCGAGGGGATCTGGGAGCTGCGCGAGGCGGGGCCGCCGGACGCCGAACGCACCGTTCTGCTGCTGGCCGGGGCGCTGGCCTCCGCCCGCTGCTACGACGCGCTGGTCGGTCACTCGACGCTGACGGCCGGGTCGGTGCGACTGGTCGCCGCCACCCTGCCCGGCTTCGGACGCACCCCCGCACCCGACGACGTGACCGTCGAGCACTACGGCCGCCTCGCGGCCGACCTTGCCGCGAGCCTGGGCGCGGACGCAGTCGCCGGCCACAGCCTCGGCGCCAATGTCGCGCTGGAGATGGCGCTCCGGGGCGGGTTCCCGGGACCGTTCGTCCTGCTGTCACCCAGCTTCTGCCGAAGGGACGAGTCGATCTTCCCGCGTGCCCTGGACCGACTGGGCTCGGTGCTCGGTCATCTCCCCTTCTCCCTGATGTTCCGCATCATCGGACCGGCGATGCGTGGGAGCCTGCCGCCCGACCAGGCCGACGACGTGGTCGCCGAGCTCGCCAACAACGATCCGCGCTTCGTGCGACGCCAGACCCGCTCGTACCTGCAGTACCTCGACGGGCACCCCGCGCTGGCCGGCGATCTGGCGACCAGCGGTCGCAGCACCACGGTGATCTTCGGCGAGAAGGACGACATCAAGATCCAACCGGAGGAACGGACGGCCCTCCAAGGCTCACCTGCAGCGAGTCTTGTCATCATTTCAGGAGCCGGCCACTTCGCTCTCATCGAGAAGCCGGGGCAGGTCGCCGAGCTCATCGTCGAGGCGCTCGGCTCCGACTAAGGTCTGGGACCCTTCATGTGGTTACCGGACGGCGAGTGCGGCGCCGAAGAGATCGCCGGCCTCGGCGGTGTCGGGCAGCTCGGGGCTGTCTTGGGTGAATAGCTGGCTGCCGGAGCCAGAGACCCCGTCGGCTGCCCCCTTCAGCACGTTGACCGCCCCGGCATCGACGACGGCGCCGACGTCCTCAGCCGGGACCCCGACAGTCAGGTCGTCGATGCCGTCATCGTCGAAGTCGCCGACCGCGACCGCCCGGGCGAACTGGTCGCCGGCCTCGACGTCGTCCACCACCCCGAAGCTGCCCTGGGTGAACAACTGGCTGTCGGACCCGGAGAGCCCTCCGGCCGCTCCGTAGAGCAGGTTGACCGCCCCGGCATCGACGACGGCGCCAAGGTCCTCACCTGGGACGCCGACGGCCAGGTCCGAAGCACCATCGCCATTGACATCGCCGGTGGCGAGAGCCTGGCCGAACTGGTCGCCGTTCTCGGCGATACCGACCACCCCGGGGCTATCTTGGGTGAACAGCTGGCTGCCGGCCCCACTGAGCCCGCTTGCGCTCCCGTACAACACGTTGACCGCGCCCAACTGCGAGACAAACGGCTCGCCCTCGAGGGGGACCCCGACGGCGAGGTCGGCAACGCCGTCGGTGTCGAAGTCCCCAGCCGCCAGCGAGGAACCAAGGAACTCGTCGATCGTGGCGGTGCCGACCACCCCGGGGCTGTCCTGGGTGAACAGCTGGCTGCCGGCCCCGCTGAGCCCACCCGCCGCCGCGTACAGCACGTTGACCGCCCCGGCGTCGGTCGCCTGGGCGCTGATGAGGTCCTCGTTGGGGATCCCAACGGCCAGATCGTCGACGGCGTCGCCGCTGAAGTCGCCAGCCGCCAGCGTCTGCCCGAAGAAGTCGCCGGCCTCGGCGGTGCCGACCACCCCGGGGCTGGCTTGGGTGAACAACTGGCTACCGGCCCCGCTGAGCCCACCCGCCGCGCTCCCATACAGCACGTTGACCGCCCCGGCGTCGAAGGTCGTGCCGAGATCCTCGAAGGGGACCCCGACCACCAGGTCGGCAACGCCGTCGGTGTCGAAATCCGCGGCGGCCAGCGCCTGACCAAACTCGTCGCCATCCTCGGCGGTCCCCACCACCCCGGGGCTGGCTTGGGTGAACAACTGGCTGCCGGCCCCGCTGAGCCCACCAACACCGCCGTGGAGCACGTCGACCGCCCCGACTCCGTTGATGGCGGTGTCCTCACCCGGTGCCCCGATCGCGAGGTCGATGAAGCCGTCGTTGTCGAAGTCGGCGGCGGCCAGCGCGTGACCGAAGTGGTCGCCGGCCTCGGCGATACCGGCGACCTCGGGGCTGGCTTGGGTGAACAGCTGGCTGCCGGTCCCGGTCAGCCCTCCGGGCGCCCCGTAGAGCACGATGACCGCCCCGGCATCGACGATGGCGCCAACGTCCTCGGACGAGATCCCCACCGCCAGGTCGGCGAAGCCGTCGTTGTCGAAGTCGGCCCGCAGGCTGGCGGCAGCCGCCGACGATGCCGTGGATGCCGTCTGGACGGCCTGTGCCAGACCGGGGATCGCCGGCCAGGTTACCGCCACCAGTGTGAGGACCACAGCAGCCGCAATCCGTCGCATCTCCGCCACCTCCTGTGGAGCGGAACCCCAGCACACCCTGCTCGACTGGCAACAAGGCTCGACGCCCGTGTTGCTGGAAGACCCGGCCGCTTTCGCACCGGCGGGAAGGACGCCACCTGGGCCGGGTGGAAGGCCCTGGTGACGTCCGCCCGCGTTGGATCGCTGGTCGGTGCGGTTATTTCTTGAGCTCGATGACCTCGCTATCGGTCTCGCTGCCGCAGGTGACATTGTTGCAGCCAAAGACCTCGGCGGATGCCACCGCGGTGCCCTGCTTGAAGGTCTTCCCTCCACTTGCTCGGACACGAACGGTGATCTGCTGGCCCGATCCGGTGCAGCCGACGCTGGCGGAGCCGAAGCCCTCGGCGACGCCGGAGCCGGATTTCTGGGTGACGCTGACGAAGACGTCCACGCTGCCGATGGCGTTGCAGGTGACCTCCAACGGCACGTCGGCCGCGGCGCCCCGCGCCACCAGATGCGCCGGCGACTCGACCTGGACGTCCAGGAACAGCCCCCCGGAAGAGAACGCGACCGCAGGACCGGAGGGGGCGAACAGCGCGAACGAGGCGCCGGCGAGGATGGCCACCAGCGCGGCGACGGCGAGCTTAGCTCGCAACCTGGTTCTCATCGGACTCCTCTCCTAGGGCGGGATGGAACGGTGAGCAGGCACCGGCGCCATCGGGCGCCGGAATGACCAGACCAACCAGCAGGGTCACGGTGAGCACCGCCGCTGGCAGGTGCCAGACGAAATCGAAGCCGCTGTGCACGGCGAAGGCTGCCGCCGCGGCGACCACGCCCGCCCAGACCGCAACCGGCGGACCGGCGGCCCGCGCGCGCCACAGCAGGCGGGCGAATGCGACCAGCAGGAGCGCCAGCAACGCCAGTCCCACCAGGCCGAGCTCCGCCGCGACCTGGGCGTACTCGTTGTGGGCATAGCCGAAGAACCGGGTGCCACCATCTGCCCCCCTCCATCGCAGGTCGGCCTGTCCGGGGCCGGCGCCGGTGAGCGGGTGCTCGGCCGCCACCCGCAGGGCGGCGCCCACCGCGGCGCTGCGGTCGGGTGAGGCCAGGGTGATCCGCGTCCCGGCGACGAGCCGGGCCGCGTCACCCACCCCACCGGCGACCACCGCCACGGCAACACAGCCCAGCAGCGCGCCACCGACCACCGGCGCCACGGCGGCCACCGCATGCAGCCGCGCCAGGACCGCCGCCAGGGCCAGCCCGGCGCCCAGGCCGGCCAGCGCCAGCGCCGGCCGCGCCGGCCCGGCCGCCGGCATCGACGGCACCAGGCCGCCCAGCGCCACCAGCGCCCCCACACACGGGCCGAGCGCCGCCCGGACGGTCGCGCGTGGCCCCCGCAGCCCGGCGAGCACCACCAGACCGACCGCCAGCGCAAGCGCGGCCGCTCGGCTCAGGGTCGCGGCCGCTCCCGCCAGCAGCCCGGCCGCCGACAGCGCCAGCGGCAGGCTGGCGGGCGCGTCGACCAGCCGCGCCAGCACCACCAGGGCCACCGGCACCAGCACCGCTGCGGCCGCGTTGGGATAGGTCAAGGTCGACGACGCCCGCCAGATGCCGTCCCCCAGCCACGCCCAGGACCCAACCCGGCCGGCAACCCCCAGCCAGCCGGCCAGCGCCACCAGCAGGCCGACGCCGACGACACCGAGCAGGACGACCTCCCGGTCCTCCTGCCCCAGGCGCCGGCAGATCAGCAGCACCGCCACCAGGCCGAGCAGCAACAGCGCCGGCTCGGCGCCGGCGGCGGGCACGCCGAGCTGTGCGGCGTTCGCCAGCGCCCAGGCCGCCAGCGCCAGCGCCGCCGCCACCGGGGGCAGGCGAGTGTCGTCGCGGGTCGGCGGCCACGCCACCAGCGCCAGCACGGTCGCCACAGCCACGAGCACGCCGACGGACCACCGCACCCGCGTGTAGTAGGCGCCCTGCCCGAGCAGCCCGGCGGCGACCGCTGTCAGGAGCAGCAGCCCGGCCGCTGCGACCGCCCGGCGCCTGACCGGTCCATCCACGCCGACGTCGCCCGTCCCGGGCGCACGGGTCGGCATGCGAGCCTCGGTCGTCGGTGGCATCCGGCCCCCGTCCGCCTGGGCAACCTCTCAGTGAGCGTTGCCAGCAACGCAAGCAACGCAATCGTTGTTTGGCGGATTCTCTCCGCATTCGGTGTCCGTGCCTCATCTACACCTCTAGGCGCTAAGGACACAATCCGCCGATTGCTGTAGATCGGCCGGAGTTCCCGGAGAGGCGGGATCCGTGCGACCGTGAAGGGCAGGTATCTCCGGGAGGTGGCGTGCGATGTCGGCCCTCACCGAGCATCTGCGGCAGCGGGGCAGCGCCTTCGAGCTGCTCGTCCACCGGCAGGCCGTCACGGCCGCCGACGAGGCCCGAGCGCTCGGCCTCGACACCGCCGACGTGGTCAAGACGCTCGCGGTCCGCACCGGGATCGGTTATGTGCTGGCGGTCATCCCAGCCTCCTGCCGGCTGGACGTGCACCTGGTCCGTGACGCGCTGGGCGACCAGCAGGCCCGCCTGGCCAGCGAGGAGGAACTGGCCCGCGACTTCGCCGGCTACCAGTTGGGCGCCCTGCCCCCACTGGGGGCGTTGCTGGGCTGCCTGGTGTACGTGGATCCGGAGGTGCTCGACCACGACCTGGTGGTGTTCGCGGCCGGCACCCGGACCGAGTCGGTCAGGATCCGGACCCAGGACCTGTTCGCCAGCGAGCAGGTCACCAGCGTGCCGCTGGTCAAGCTGGCCGACTGGGGCACTGACGACCTGATCAGGCGGCGGCGAGCGGCCCACCAGGAGCCGGCGGGCGGCTGGTACCCAGAGTCGTGACGGGCCCCTGCTACTTGAGTTGGCGCAACAGCGCCTCGCAGAAGGCGGGCAGGTCGCCCGGATGGCGGGAGGTGATGATGGTGCCGCCGGCGTCCGAGACCGCCTCCACGACCTCCTGGTCGACCCAGTCCGCGCCGGCGTTGCGCAAGTCGGTCTTGATTGAGTGGTAGGAGGTCACGGTCTTGCCGCGGATGATGTCGGCCTCGGCCAGCATCCATCCGGCATGGCAGATGGCCGCCACCGGCTTGAGCGCCTGGTAGATGTCACGGGTCAAGGCGACCATCCCTGGACTGGTCCGGATCTTGTCCGGCGAGTACCCGCCGGGGATCACCAGCGCATCAAACTCGTCCGCACTGATCTCGTCGACGCCCCGCTCGATCGTGACCGGGGTGCCGTTCTTGCCGGTGACCTGTTTGCCGGTCTCCAGGCCGACGATCACGGGCTCATGCCCGGCATCTCGGACCCGGTCGTAGGGAACCTGAAACTCGGAGTCCTCGAACAGCTCGTCAAGGATGAACGCCACTCGCGCCATGTATCCGTCCCCTGTCTCCCGGCCGCTACCACCTTGTCCCTGAGCTATCCGGAGAAGACTGCCCCTCCAAGAGCAGATCTACCGTCATCGGACTGACTCTCGTGTCGTCATCACCCAGGGTGTCGAGCTTGGTGGCGGCGGCCGTATGCTCTTGGGCTGCCACGGGCTTGATGGCGGGGTTGAGGAGCGAGCCATGGATGCATCCGATTCGTCAGGCACCGGCGCGGCTGCGGCGGAGCGCAAGCTGGTTGCGGTCGTGGCATGTGAGGTCAGTGCGCCGACCGCGACCAATGCCGAGCCTGCCATCGGCCAGCCTGACCAGCAGCTGGCCGATCTTCTCAGCCGGGTGGAGGCTGAGGTCGCGCGCCATGGTGGGACCGTGGTGGAGGCCATCGGCGGGATGCTGCTGGCCGTGTACGGCGTCCCGCGAACCCACGAGGACGATGCGGAGCGGGCGGTCAGGACGGCGCTCGTGGTCCGGGCTGGCCTTGGTGCCGGTGTGAGGGAAGCTGGACGGTTGCGCGCGGGGATCGCCTTTGGGGAGGCGGTCATCCGGCCTGGCGAGCCGGCCGACGGCCGGCGGCGGGAGGTCGCCGGGGAGGTGGTCGCGACGGCGCTGGCGGTGATGACGGCCGCGCCGCCGGGGGCGGTGCTGGTCACCGCGACGACGCTGCGGGCGACCGAGCGCGCGATCAGCTACGCCCCGGCACAGCTGCTGCGATTGGCTGGCACCAGCGAACCGGTGGCGGCCTGGGAGGCGCTCGCGCCCCGCCCACGAAGCGGCCGGGCGCCGCCACCGGTCCTGGGTGTCGGCCTGGTTGGCCGCGAGGGCGAGCTGGCGGCGCTGATGGGCCGATACCTTCGGGGCGCTGGTCGAGCTGGTAAAGGCGGAGGCAGGAATCCTTGACAGCGATCAGGTCACCGTCGCCGAGAGAAAGCTCACCGACGCCGTCGAGCGGCTCATCGCCGACCCGGCGGCGACATGGGTGGCCCAGCAGCTACGACCGCTCGTCGGCGTGAGCTCAGGAGCCGGGACTGACACGCCCGGTGGCGTGGAGCGACAAGACGTCCTCGCGGCATGGCAATGGTTCCTCCGGGCCCTGGCCAACCAGGGGCCGCTGGTGCTTGCCGTGGAGGACGTGCATTGGGCCGATCAGCCGCTCCTTGACGTCCTTGAGGGACTGGTCGATCCGGCGCCGACCCGCCCGCTCTCGCTGCTGGTGGTGGCGACCGCCCGGCCGGAATTGCTGGATCGCCGTCCCAGCTGGGCCAGGGACCAGCCGTACCGCACCACCGTCCGGCTGGGTTCCCTGGCGACGGTGGATACCGCTCGCCTGCTCAACACGCTGCTCGCCGAGCACGACGTGGCGGCGACGATCGGCCCGGACCTGCTCGCCCGGGTGAACGGCAACCCGCTGTTTGCCGAGGAGTACGCGCGCCTGCTGCGCGACCGGCGAGAGCAATCCGCGGCCCCGCCGATCCCACCGACCATCCAGGCGGTGATCGCGGCTCGCCTCGATGAGCTCCCACCCGAGCAAGGGGCGGTGCTGGCCGACGCGGCCGTCCTCGGGCAGGTCGCCTGGGTCGGCGCGATCGCTGCCGTGAGCGGCGAGAACCCAAACAACCTCGACACCTGGCTGCAGCTGAACCGATCTCTCGCGGAGTTGGAGCGACGAGAACTGCTGGGTCGAACGGCGGGTTCTCGAATCGCCGGGGAGGTTGAGGTCGCGTTCCGCCACGTCCTGGTGCGGGACGTTGCGTACGCCGAGCTGCCACGAGCCGCCAGGGCTGAGCGCCACCAGCGGGCAGCCGCCTGGTTGGACCAGCTCGCCCCCGACCGAGCCCCCTAGACAGGGCTGCCAGCACGTAGGCGCCCTGACCCGCCGCGGGGACTTGACACCCGGAGAACACGATATATCGTGCGTTTGACCAACACGATGTATCGCGAATGTGCGGAGGCGCGCCATGGCCAAGCGGAGCTGGCTGCTGTCGGGCGACTTCGGCCGCTTCTGGCTCGGCCAGACCATCTCCAACCTGGGCAGCTCCTTCACCTTCTTCGCCTTGCCCCTGCTGGTGTTCAAGCTGACCGGCTCACCGATCAACCTGGGCATCACGACCGCGGTCGAGTTCGTCCCCTACCTCCTGTTCGGGCTGGTCATCGGGGCCTGGGTGGACCGGGTCGACCGCCGGCGCCTGATGATCGCCACCGACCTGGCCCGGGCGGCCGTGATCGCCACCATCCCGTTGCTGGCCGCCGCCGACGCCCTGTCGGTGGGCTGGATCTACGCGGTGGCCTTCGCCAGCGCCACCCTGAGCATCGCGTTCGACGCCGCCGAGTTCGCCGCCATCCCCAGCCTGGTGCCCTCCGACGACGACCTGGTCACCGCCAACGGCCGGGTCCAGGCCAGCTACTCGGCCGCCCAGATCGCCGGGCCGCTGCTGGCCGGCCTGCTCATCACCATCGCCCCGGTCCAGCAGGTGCTGTGGGTGGATGCGGCCTCGTTCCTGGTCTCGGCTGGGACGCTGGTACTGATCAGGACCGCCTTCAACGCCGCCCGGCCCGAGGGCGAGCAGCGGCGGGCGATCCGCCGCGAGGTCGTCGACGGGCTGCGCTATGTGCTGGGCCACCCGGTGCTGCGCAACATCTCGGCCATGATGGCGCTGATCAACCTGGTCTCGGCCACCGTGTATGCCCAGCTCGTGGTCTTCGCCAAGCGCCAGCTGGACGCCAGCGACAGCCGCGTGGCCCTGCTGTACGCGGCCGGCAGCGCCGGTGTGGTGCTGCTGTCGCTGGCCGCCGGGCCGGTGCGGCGGCGACTGTCGTTCAGCGTGGCCGCCCTCGGGGCCCTGGTCGTGGACGGGCTGCTGACGATGGTGTTGGCCACGACCCGCTGGTACTGGGCGGCGCTGGTGCTGTGGGCGGCCATCTCCGGCCTCGGGATCTTCTTCAACATCAACACCGCCAGCCTGCGCCAGCAGATCGTCCCCAACCACCTGCTCGGCCGGGTCATGAGCATCGCCGGCGTGCTGGCCTGGTCGGCCATCCCGGTGGGGGCCCTGGTCGGCGGCTGGGCGGTGGAGACGACGGGCAGCGTCGCGCTGGTCTACGGAGTCATCGGGGCCGTGGTCGCCCTGCTCGCCCTCGCCTTCTCCCTGGGCCCGCTCGGCCACGCCGACCGCTACCTCCCCGCCAGCCAGCCAGAACCCGCCGACACTTGAGCCGTTCAGCGGCGGCGGTGGGTGAGCCGGTGGCCAGCCGGTCGAGCATCTCGGTGGGCGGGCCACGGCGCGCCGGAACTCCAGCACCTGGCGGGAGAGCCGGTAGATGCGCTCGGTCGGCTGGGGCTGGGCGGATGAGAAGACCGCCTCCTCGACCTCCCCGACGGCGTTGTTGAGCCCACGCAGGACCGGGCCGTAGCCCTCGGCCGCATGGTCGACGATGCACGGGAGCACCGCCGCGCGCCCGGGCAGCCCAGCCGGTGCGGCGACAGCGCGATGCTAGCCTGTCGCGGCGATGGCGAAGCCGACCGCAGGCACGCTGCTCGGCGGTCTCCCCTACCTGGCGGTTGGAGAGGGTCCGCCGCTCGTGGTCTTTTCCGGTCTGACCACTGCGCACGCCAACCCGACCGGGCTGGGCCGGTGGCTCGCGCTGCAGACGCTGCGGCCGATGGCGAGGCACTTCACGGTCTATGCCGTCAACCGCAAGCCCAGGCTGCCGGCCGATTCGACCATCGGGGACCTGGCCCGCCACTACGCCCTGGCGATCGAGCGCGAGTTCCCGGGACCGGTGTGCATCGTGGGCATCTCCACCGGAGGATCGATCGCCCAGCGATTCGCCATCGACCACCCGCACCTGGTCCGCCGGCTGGTGCTGGTCGCGACCGCCTGCCGGCTCTCGGCCCACGGCCGGGAGGTCCAGCGCCGGTTCGCCGAGCTGACCGCCGAAGGCCGGCTTCGGCGCGCCGCCGCGACCATCGGCCCTACCCTGGCCGCGACGGCGGTCACCGGCCGTGCCTTCGCGGTCCTTGGCTGGCTGCTCGGCGCCAGCCAGCGCGTCGAGGATCCCTCCGACATGCTGGTCACGGTCGCCGCCGAGGACGTGTTCGACGCCGCACCGGAGCTGCACCGCATCACCGCCCCGACCCTGCTGGTCGCCGGCGGCCGGGACCGGTTCTACACCCCTGAGCTGTTCCGGGAGACCGCCGACCGCATCCCCGGTGCCCGCCTCGCCCTGTACCGGGACAAGGGCCACGCCGGCGTGATCACCCACAAGCCGGCCATCCGCGAGATCGTCGCCTTCCTCCGCGCCGACCAGCGGGCTCAGGGCTCCTGAAGCTTCGCTCCGTGAAGCTTGGCGGGTCAGCGCCGACGGCGGTCAGCCGGTCGTGGGTGGCCGGTTCGACCGTGGGTGCCATCCGGCCGGAGGGTCCTCGCCGACCCGTCCGTCCACCGCCTCACGGAGCAGGTCGGCGTGGCCGGTGTGGCGCCCGTACTCCTCGATCAGGTCACAGACCAGCCGGCGCAGGCTGGCGTGGCGACCGTCGGGCCACGACAGGTGGACGAGCTGGTCGAGTCCGCCGTCGGCCAGGGCCGCGTCCAGCGTGGCCCTGGACCACTCGACCGTGGCGTCCCAGCGCGCATACAGCTGTTCAGGAGCGTCCTCGGCGGCCGAGTTGAAGTCCCAGTCGGGGTCGGCGTCCCAGTCGGCCGTGTCCCAGGGCGCGCCCAGGGGCGCGCCGCTGAGCTTGGTGCCGAACATCTCCTCTTCGGCGCGCGCCAGGTGCTTGAGCAGCCCGCCCAGGGTCAGGGAGGAGGCGCCGACGCGGGCCTGCAGGCCGGCGGCGTCGAGGTCGTCGGCCTTCCAGCGGAAGGTCGTGCGCAGCCGGTCGAGCGCACCGGTGAGGTGCTCGGCCTCGGTGCCGGCCAGGGGCGGTTCCCACGGGTAGAGGTTGTCGGTCATGGGAGGAGCTCGGCCAGCTCGGTGAGGAGGCGGCCCTTGGGCCTGGCACCGACGATCCGGCCCCGTTCGACGCCGTCGACGAACACCAGCAGGCTCGGCAGGCTCAGGGTGCCGTAGCGGCGCACAAGCCCCGGGTTGTCGTCGGCGTCGACCTTGGCCACGAGCAGCCTGCCGGCCTGCTCGGCCGCGATCTCGGTGACCACCGGGTCGAGCCACCTGCAGGGAGGGCACCACCCGGCCCAGAAGTCGACCAGGACCGGGAGGCGGGCCTGGAGCACGGTGCGGTCGAAGGTCGCCTCGGTCACGGTGAGAACGTCCTGGTCGGTGATCATCCGGTCGCCTCCCTGCCCGGCCCCGGGCCGGCCTCCAGGTGCCACAGCTCCCGCGCGACCCGGTCGCGGAGCGACTGCAGCTCCCCGATCCGCGCATCCAGCTCGGCCAGCTTGTGCCGGTAGACATCGATGCCGCCGGGGCAGGCCCGCCGGGTCCGGACGCCGGCGTGCAGGCAGTCCACGAACGGCCGGATCTCCTCGAGATCGAACCCGTTGACGAGCAGCGAGCGGATCTCGGCGACGAGCCGCAGATGGGCCTCGTCGTAGTCGCGGTAGCCGTTGGGGCTGCGCCGGGCCACCATGAGGCCCTGCTGCTCGTAGTACCGGATCGAGCGGGCGCTGGTGCCCGACCGCCTGGCGAGTTCCCCGATACGCATCTGTCCACCTCCGCCGGCCACCATAGCCCCTGACACCGGTGTGAAGGTCAAGTCGGCTGTCGGGGGGCCGGGATACGGTGACCAAGATTGCGGTTGACCTGCTTGCCGGTACGATCGATGGTAGTCGGCGGCACGGGAACTGATTGCTTCGGGGGTGTCATGAGCTGGGCGCGAAGGTTGGCAGGATTTCCAGGCGGGCGCTGGACCAAGTGGATGGTCCTGATCTTCTGGTTCGCGGTGGCTTGGTTCGCGGGGGGCTATGCCGCCAAGCTGAACAGCGCCCAGCAGAACGACGCCTCGGCCTGGCTGCCCCATAACGCAGAGTCCACCCAGGTGGTCGAGCTGGCCAAGCGGTTCACGCCCAGCGACATCTTCCCGGCGCTGGTGGTCTACGAGCGTCCCGGCGGCGCCGTCACCCCGGCCGACAGGGCCAAGGTCGCCGCCGACGTCAAGGCCTTCGCCGGCGTCAAGGACGTCACCGGCAAGATCCTCGGCCCGATCCCCTCCCAGGACGGCCAGGCGTTGCAGGTGATCGTGCCGATCAAGGTCGACGCGGAGGGCAACGGCTGGGAGGAGCTGACCCCAAGGATCGAGGAGCTGCGCTCCATCTCCCAGGCCGACTCCGGTGGGCTCGGGGTGTACGTGACCGGGCCGGCCGGCTACTTCGCCGACTTCGCCAACGTGTTCTCGGGCTTCGACTCCACCCTGCTGTACATCACCGCGGTGATCGTGATCGTCATCCTGCTGATCACCTACCGCAGCCCGGTCTTGTGGATTCTCCCCCTGACCTGCGTGTTCGTCGCCCTCACGGCCGCCCAGGCGGTGATCTACGTGCTGGCCAGGAACGGCGGCCTGACCGTCAACGGCCAGAGCGCGTTCATCCTGACCGTGCTCGTCTTCGGGGCCGGCACCGACTATGCGTTGTTGCTGACCGCCCGCTACCGGGAGGAGCTGCGCCGCCACGCCGACCGCCACGAGGCCATGGCGGTGGCCCTGGGTCGGGCCGCGCCGGCGATCATCGCCAGCGGCGCCACGGTGATCCTGAGCCTGCTGTGCCTACTGGTGGCCGAGCTCAGCTCGACCAGGAGCCTCGGCCCGGTGATGGCCATCGGTGTCGCGGTCGGGCTGTGCGTCATGGTCACCCTGCTGCCGGCGCTGCTGGTCATCTTCGGCCGCTGGGTGTTCTGGCCGATGCGGCCGGTGCTCGGATCGCCCGAGCCGACCGAGCGCGGCGTGTGGGCGCGGATCGGGGGCCGCGTGGCCCGCCGGCCCCGGATCGTCTGGGTGGTGACCGCCCTGGTGCTGGCGGCCCTGGCCCTGGGGGTGACCCAGCTGGACGCGAACGGCCTGCAGAGCAAGGACTCCTTCCGCACCAAGCCCGAGGCGGTGACCGGTGAGGAGGTGCTGGCCCGCCACTTCGCGGCCGGTGAGGGCAACCCGGTCCAGGTCGTCGGCAGGGCCGAGGCCGCAAGCCAGCTCCAGTCCGCCCTGACCGGGACGGCCGGGGTGACCAACGTCACCCCGCCGGTCGTCCGGGACGGCTACGCCTACCTCGAGGGCACGCTGACCAGCAGCGCCGACAGCCAGGCCTCCTACGACCTGGTCGACCAGCTCCGCTCGACCGTCCATGCCATCCAGGGCGCCGACGCCAAGGTCGGCGGCGGCAGCGCCGTCAACCTCGACATCCTGCGCGCCTCCCGCCACGACCGGGACCTGGTGGTGCCGATCGTGCTGATCGTGGTGACGATCATCCTCGGGCTGCTGCTGCGGGCGGTGGTCGCCCCGCTGCTGCTGGTCGCTACGGTCGTGCTGTCGTTCGGGGCCGCGCTGGGCGTGAGCACCCTGGTCTTCGACAACGTCTTCGGCTTCGCCGGGGCCGACCCCTCCTTCCCCCTGTGGACCTTCGTGTTCCTCGTCGCCCTCGGCACCGACTACAACATCTTCCTCATGACCCGGGTCCACGAGGAGAGCAAGCGCCACGGCACCCGGCGGGGAGCGCTGATCGGCCTGGCCGCCACCGGCGGGGTGATCACCTCCGCGGGCATCGTGCTCGCCGGGACCTTCGCCGCCCTCGGCACGCTCCCGCTGGTGTTCGTCACCGAGATCGGCTTCGCCGTGGCCTTCGGGGTCCTCCTGGACACCTTCGTTGTCCGCTCGGTGCTGGTCACCGCGTTGAACCTCGACGTCGGCCGGTGGATCTGGTGGCCGAGCAGCCTCTCCCGCAAGCCGGACGTGGGGCTCGACGAGCTGGCGGAGGAGAAGCCGCCGGCGCTGACCCCCTGACGTCGGAGGAGCACGGCCATGGCCTATGACGAGGACCTCGCGGAACGCATCCGCGAGCTGGTCGGCAGCGAAGCCGGCCTGACGGAGCAGAAGATGTTCGGCGGCCTCGCGTTCCTCATCGGGGGCAACATGGCCGTGGCGGCGAGCGGCCAGGGTGGCGTCCTGGTCCGGGTCGACCCGGCCCGGTCCGATGCGCTCGTCGCCACCACGAGCGCTCGGCCGATGGAGATGGGCGGGCGGCAGATGCAGGGGTGGCTGCGAGTGGATCTCGAGGACGTTCGCACCAAGCGCCAGCTCGCCAGGTGGGTGGAGCTGGGCACGACCTACGCCCGTTCGCTGCCCGCCAAGCGGCCCGGCAAGCGGCCCGCCAAGCGCTAGGTCGCGCCGCCCCGCTCACAGGGGCAGGCCGGCCTCCAGGTGGGCCAGGCTGGCGTCCAGCACGGCGAGGTAGTCCCTTGGCTCGGCTCCGGGGCCGGCGGTGTACCAGGCGCTGATCCCGACCCCGATCACCGCGCCGGCCACGGTGCGCACGGCCGGGTCGTCGGGTCGGCGCCCGACCCGGTCGGCCACGATCTCGGCGAACAGCTCGAGGTTCTTGGCGAACTCGTCCAGCATCCTGGCCCGCAGCTCGGGCACGGCGCGGATCAGCGCGTCGCGCTCCCCCTGCACCGCCAGCTCCTCCACGGGCAGCTCGCCGAACACCGACCACATCGCCGCCCGCAGGGCCCTGATCGGGCTCAGCTCGGCCGGCTGGGCCCGGAACGCCTCGAGCATGACCGGGTCGAGGGCGTCGTACAGCACGACGTCCTCCTTGGTCGGGAAGTAGCGGAAGAAGGTGCTGGGCGAGACCTCGGCCGCCGCGGCGATCTGCTCGACGGTGGTGGCCTGGTAGCCCTGCTCGGCGAACAGGCGCATGGCGTGCTGCTGGATGGCGGCCTTGGTCCTGGCCTTCTTGCGTTCCCGCAGCCCGACCGCGGGTCGGTCATCGTCTGGCAACGGCTCAACCTCCAACCCTGGCCGGCTCCGGCGGCGGCGGCGTCGCCGTCGGGGCGGCCCGGCCGGGCAGGAAGACCAGGGCCAGCACCATGCCGGCCACCGCGATGGCGGCGCACCCCCACAGCATGCCATCCATGCCGGCCACGAAGGCGGTCCGGACCGAGTCCAGCAGCGGCGCCGACGCGAGCTGGCGGGCCGCCGCAACCCCGGCGAAGACGCTGCCCCGCATGGCGTCGGCGACGTCGGTGGGGACGCCGGTGAGGTCGAGCCGGCCCCGGTAGATGGTGTTGAGCACGCTGCCGAGGATCGCCGCCGCGAACGGGGCGCCGACCTTGTTGACCGCCTGGATCACCGCCGAGCCGACCCCGGCGCGCTCGGGCGACAACGCCCCCAGCGCCGCCGCCGACGCCGTGGCCAGCGCGAAGCCCATGCCCAGGCCGACCACGGGGGTCCAGGCCGCGATGAAGCCGGTGCCGCTGGTCACGCCGGTGGTGGCCCCGACCCCCAGGCCGACGGCCAGCAGGGCGAACCCGGCGGCGACGGTGAGCCTGGCGCCGGCGCGGGCGGCGATCCGGTCGGCCACGCTGGCCCCGACGGCCAGGCCGCCGATCAGCGGGAGCAGGCGCAGGCCGCTGCCCATGGCGTCGGTGCCGAGGATCGCCTGGAAGTACTGGGGGGCGGTGAACAGCACGCCGAACAGGGCGAAGACGCCCACCGCAGCCAGGACGGCGCCCCAGGTGAAGCTGGTCGAGCCGAACAGGGCCAGGTCGATTAGCGGCTGGCCGTCCGGGCGCCGGCCGAGCCGGCGCTCCCAGAGCCCGAACCCGACCAGGGCCAGCACCCCGGCGACCATCGCGGCCGCTGCGGTGGCGTCGCCCCAGCCCCGCTCGCCGGCCAGGATCACCCCGTAGACCATCACCGCCAGCCCGGTGCTGGAGGTCAGCACGCCGACCGGGTCAAGCCCGGCGCGACCGGCGCTGCGCGACTCCGGCACCAGGACCATCACGGCCAGCAGCCCGACCAGGACCACGGGCAGGTTGATGAGGAACGCCCAGCCCCACCAGTAGTTGGTGAGCAGCCAACCGCCCAGGATCGGCCCCAGCGGCAACGCCAGGAAGTTGGCCGCGGCCCAGACGCCTACCGCCCGGGGCCGCTCCTCGGGGGTGAACAGCACGGTCAGCACCGACAGCGACAGCGGGATGATCGCGGCCGCGCCCAGCCCCAGCAGCACCCGGGCGCCGATGAACGCCCCCGCCGAGGGCGCGTAGGCGACGGCCACAGAACCGGCACCGAACAGGGCCAGCGCGCCCAGCAGGACCCGCTTGCGGCCGTAGCGGTCGCCGAGCAGCCCGGCGGGGAGCAGCGCCGCGGCCAGCACCAGGGTGTAGCCGGAGACGAACCACTGGAGGTCGGCGGTCGAGGCGTGCAGACCGGCGGCCAGGGTCGGCAGGGCCACGCTGAGCACCGTCCCGTCCAGGCCGACCGCCAGCACGGCCAGCATGAGCGCGCCCAGCGCCCACCACCGGCGGGTCCCGCGAGCTTCCATCACACTCACCACTTCCGAGAGGAGCAACTATATGACAGTTACTCTTATAAAGGAGATCATGTCAAGAGAATGTGTCTCCCAGAACCATGGTGGGGGTAAGATCGGCCGGTGTCTGGGCCCGAGCCGCCGGAGCCGCCGGAGCTGCCGGAGGAGCCGCCGGAGCCGGAGGTCGAGTACCGGCGGCCGGCCTGGGTCGAGCCGCCCGCCGACGTCGTTCCCGGGATCGTCCCGGTCGAGCTGGTCCTGGCACGCACCCCGCAGCGGGCGATCGGGCTGACCGGCATCCGCGCCTATCCGACCGGGTTCGGCTGCGCCCTGCACCTGCGCCTGCGCGAGGACATCCCGGGGGAACAGAGCAATTTCGGCGCCTTCAACATGTTCGGTGACGGCGTGGACCCAGCCGGGGAGCTCGCCGACTACTTCCTGCGCTTCGGGGTCGGGTTCGCCGACGGCCGCAAGGCGACCAACCTGGATCACCGCCGGGATCTCGACGAGCTCCCGGCGCCGGACCCGCCGACGCTTTGGATCACCCGCTGGGAGGGCTACGACCGGCTGGCCTGGGAGGTGGACGTATGGGTGTACGGCCTACCGCCCCCGGGGCCGCTGGCCTTCGTGTGCGAGTGGCCGGCCCGCGGCATCCCCGAGTCCCGGTCCGAGATCGACGCCAGCCTGGTCCTGGAGGCCGCCGCCCGGGCGGCGCCGATCTGGCCAGACCCGTCCAAGCGATGAGCTTCTTCGAGACGCCGGCATTGCGGCCGCCTTCGGAGCACCGGATGCCGGCCTGGTCCAGAGGGCCAGTGGACATGGTCCCCGGGGTGGTGCCGGTGGCGCTGCTGGTGGCCCGCACCGACACCCACGCCGTGCTGGTCGACGGCCTGCTGGTGTATCCCACCGGGTTCGACTTCGACCTGGCCGTTCGGCGCCACCCCCGCCACCCCGGGCACCCGTGGGGCGACGAGCTTCGCCTGGAGATCCGCTTCGCCGACGGCCGCCGGGCCGACAACGGCCCCCGCCGCCGGTCCCACCCCGCCGGTGACCGGCCGCCCGACCCACCGTGGCTGTATCAGAGCGTCAGTGGCCCTGACGGCGGGCATGTGTGGCTGTTGGGCCTACCCCCGCCCGGGCCGCTCACCTTCGCCTGCCAGTGGCCGGCGGAGCGGATCCCGCCCTCGCAGGCGGAGCTGGACGCCAGCCTGGTCCTGGAGGCGGCTGCCCGGGCGACCAGCTTGTGGCCCGACCCGAGCCTGTCATGAGCTTCTTCGAGCTGCCGGCCTGGCAGCCACCCTCGGGGTACCGGATCCCGGCCTGGCTGCGGCCACCCGAGACCATGGTCCCCGGCATCGTCCCGGTCGAGCTGCTGCTGGCCCGCACCGACACCGACGCCGTGCTCGTCACCCACCTCCGCGCCTATCCGACCGGGCTGGAGTTCATCCTCACGATCCGGCCCCGGCCCGGACAACCGGGCCCGCGCCGCCACGACCCCGATCAGCCCCACCTGCCCTTCCGCCACCACGATCTCTGGTTGGAGCTGCGCTTCGCCGACGGTCAGACCGTGAGCAGCCACCCGCGGTCCTGGCCCCGGACCTTCGAGTCCGAGCAGCCCGACCCGCCGTTCCTCTACTACCACGGCGGCGGCGGGTGCGACGGCGGCTGGCGGTCCGGCCACTGGCTGTGGGGCCTGCCCCCGCCCGGGCCACTGGCGTTCGTGTGCACCTGGCCATCCGGCGGGGTCCCGGCGTCCGGAGTCGAGGTCGACGCCGGCCTGGTGCTGGAGGCCGCCGATCGATCCGCCACCGTCTGGCCGACGAGCTGAGGAACGTGCGCCAGCGGGGCTGGTACCGTGGCGATGGCTGTTCCACACTGGCATTGGCGGGCTCGGCGACAGAAAGAAGCCGCTTGTGACCTGGATCATCGTGCTCCTGCTGATCCTCGGCGCCTCGGCCGCGGCTGGGCTCAGGATCGACGCCCGCCTGCGCGACAAGCCGGCGGAGCCGCCGCTCGCCCAGCGATGGAAGGCGATGGGCGGCGGATAGCTCCTCGGGGCGAGCTCCCACGTGCTCGCCGTCGGCCGCCGCTGACCGGGCGGAACCGCCGGTCAGCGTCCCGGGGCCAGGTTCGTCACCGGGGCCGCCGGGTTGCTGGCGGCGGACACGGGGGTGCGCCACAGGAAGGCGGCCATGGCGAGCAGCCAGAGGCACCAGAGGACGTAGCCGGCGAAGTTGGTGAGGCTGGCGACCTCGAGCCCGAGGGGGATGACGACCCCGGTGGCGATCAGGCCGGCGGCGGCGTAGCCGAGCCAGGTCATCCAGCGGGGGGCGGTGGCGCGGGTGACCGCGATGGTGATCAGCACGGTGAAGGCCGCGGTGAGGGCGTAGCCGATGGTCTCGCCGAGGATGGTGCCGAGCCAGGTGTGGGCGAGCTCGAAGGTGTGGTGGGCGTCGGCGGTCCGGGACGGGTCGGTGGCGTCGTGAATGATGGACGGGACCAGCAGGACCCAGCGGGAGAGGCCGATCACCTGGACGGCGGCGGCGACCACGCCGACACGGGCGATCCAGCGGCCGCGGGGGCCGCCGGCGAGGCGGCCGAGCAGGATGCCGGCGGGGGCGAGCAGGGCCGCGCTGACCATCAGGACGGCGAACCAGGCCATGACGGCGCCCTGGTGGTCGCGGTAGAGGGCGAGGATGTCGGCGGTCGGCTCCTTGAGGATCTGCGGGTACTCGAAGACCGAGCCGAGGGCGGTGAACCCGGCGATGGCCAGGAGGGCGGCCGCGGCCAAGGTGGCGGCGGCGAGGCGGCGGATGGTCCGGGTGGACATGGGGCGCTCCTTGCTGGACGGGGCTCCTACTGGGAGCGGGACGGGTGCTGGCTGGCGATCCAGGCGGCGAGCAGGCTGTCGGGATGGTCGGCGAGGTGGTCGCGGACCAGGACGTCGAGGCGGTCGGCGTCGCCGGCGAGGTGGGCGGCGGCGATGGCCACCAGCTGGCGGTCCCGGGTGGTGGTGGCGGCCGCGGCCGCCCGGGCCAGGAGCCGGTCGCCGCCGGGGCCGGCCATGGCGGCCGCGACCAGGAGGACCGGGTCGGACAGGTCCGGCGCGCTCGGTGTCGCGGCCAGCTCCCGGAGCCGGGCCTGGGCCTGGTCGTCCCCGGCGATCAGCCGGCGGATCAGGGGGTGGAGGTCATCGGCCATGACCGGAGGGTCGCCCGGGGCGCTGACGATCCGCTGACGGCGGGCCTGACGGCGTACCCTGAGCCATGCTCACCATCGGGGTGCTCGGCCCCCTCGAAGTCCGGGGCGACGGGCGGCCACTCCCGGTGCCGTCCGGGAAGACCACCGAGCTGCTGGTCCGCCTGGCCCTGGACACCGGCCAGGTCGTCTCGGCCGAGCGGCTGATCGAGGACCTGTGGGGCGACGCCGCCGCGGCCACCGCCCGCAACACCCTCCAGTCCAAGGTGTCCCAGCTGCGCCGGGCCCTGGCCGAGCCGGCCCTGGTCGCCGGCGGGCATGGGGGCTACACCCTGGCAATCGACCCCGGCCAGGTCGACGCCCTCCGCGTGGCCGGCCTGGCCGTGGACGCGGCCGCCGCCCGGCGCGACGGCGACGCCGCCGCGGCCCTGGAGGCGGCCACCGACGCGCTGGCCCTGTTCCGGGGCGAGGTCCTGGCCGACGCCGGCGACGGCGAGTGGCTCCATCCCCACCGGGCCCGCCTGGAGGAGCTCCGGCTCGGCCTGCTCGAGGAGCGGGCGGCGGCCCGCGTCGACCTCGGCGCCGGCGGCGACGTCATCGCGGAGCTGGAATGGCTGGTGGGCGCCCATCCGCTGCGCGAGGGCCTGTGGGCCTCCTACATCACCGCCCTGTACCGGGCCGGCCGGCAGGCGGACGCGCTCGCCGCCTGCCGGCGGGTGCGGCGGCTGCTCGCCGACGAGCTCGGCATCGAGCCCGGCAGGGCACTGGCCGACCTCGAGCGGCAGATCCTGCGGCAGAGTGCCGACCTCGACCCCGCCGCCACCGCTGCCGCGCCGGCGGCGGCCCTGGTCGCCGGCAACCTGCCCGCCCTGGCCACGCCGCTGGTCGGGCGGGCCGAGGACCTCGCCGCCATCGGCCGGCTGATCGACACCGGCCGGCTGGTCACCGTGGTCGGGCCGGCCGGGGTCGGCAAGACCCGCACCGCCCTGGAGGCCGTCGGCCGGCTGCGCCCCGGAGGCGGCGTCTGGCTGGTCAGGCTGGAGGTGGCGGACGCCACCACCTCGATCCCGCGGCTGGTGGCCGAGGCGCTGGCGCTCACCGGAGGCGAGCAGACCCTGCTCGACCGCTTCGCCGCCGCCGAGACCGTGCTCGTCCTGGACAACTGCGAGCACGTCATCGACGGCGTCGTCGACCTGGCCAGCAGGCTGCTGGACGGGGCCCCGCCGCTGCGGATCGTCGCCACCAGCCAGGCCCCGCTCGGGGTCGACGGCGAGGCCGTCCACTTCCTCGACCCGCTGCCCCTGCCGGACTCGGTGACCCTGTTCGCCGACCGGGCGGCCCGGACGCGGCGGCGCTTCGCCCTCGACGACGACACCGCCGCCACCGTGGAGGCGGTCTGCCGCTCTCTGGACGGCCTGCCCCTGGCCATCGAGCTGGCCGCCGCCCGGGTCAAGTCGCTGTCGGTCCAGGAGATCGCCCGGCGCCTCGACGACCGCTTCAGCCTGCTCCAGGACCCGACCAGCCGTCGCCCGGAACGGCGCCGGGCCCTGGCCGCCGCCATCGCCTGGAGCTACGACCAGCTCTTCCCCGACGACCAGCGGGGGCTGTGGGCGCTGTCCTGCTTCGCCGGCGGGGCACCGCTGGCCGGGGCCGAGCGGGTCGTGACCGCGCTCGGAGTCCCCGAGGCTGCCGCCGCCGACACCCTGGCACGGCTCGCCGACCGGTCCATGCTGAGCGTCGAGACAGCCGGCGACGGCGCCACCCGCTACCGGCTCCTGGACAGCATCCGCGCCTTCGCCGCCGACCGCCTCGCCGATGCCGGGCTGGCCGACGACGCGGCCGCCGCCCACGCCGCCTGGTTCGCCGAGGCCGCCGACCGGTGCGCCGCCACCGTCCGCGGCCGGGCCCAGCCCGAGTGCCTGGCCCTGGTCCGGGCCGAGCGGGCCAACGTCGACACCGCCCTCGCCTGGGCCGCCCGCCACCACCCCCGCCTCGGGCTGCGGCTGGCCAACGGCTTCGGCTGGACCTGGGTGGTCCTGGGCGACGGGGTGGCCGGCGCCGCCCGGGTCCGCGACGCCCTCCGGGCGGCCGCCGGCCGTGCCACGCCCCGGGAGCGGGCCACCGGCCTGCTGCTCGCCGGCTGGCTGGAGGCGTCGGCCGGCAACGTCGACCAGGCCCAGGACGACCTCGACGCCGCCGCCGACCTCGCCGGGCGGCTCGGCGACGACCGCCTGGCCGCCGACGCCCAGCGGCACCTGGCGTTCCTCCGCATCCAGCAGGGACGCCCCCTGGACGTGCTGGCGTCCGCCGCGGCCAGCACGGCCACCTACCGGCGCCTCGAGCTGCCCTGGGAGACCGCGGCCAGCCTGCTGCTCGGCACCTTCGGGTCGATCATGCTCGGCGACACCGCCGCCGCCAGCCGCTCAGCGACCGAGGCGGTGCGGCTCCTGACCCCGATCGGGGACGCCTGGGGGATGGTCCACGCCGAGGCCATGCTGGGCGCCATCGCCAACGCCGAGCACCGCTTCGGCGACGCCGCGGCCGCCCTGGAGCGCGCGGCCGCGCTCTCGGAGACCCTCGGGTTCGCCGGACAGGCCGCCCTCCACCTCACCACCCTCGGCCGGGTCCAGCAGCGGGCCGGCGAGCCCGCCCGGGCCCGCGAGACCCTGGCCCGGGCCATCCAGGCGGCCACCACCGCCGGCGACCTCCGCATCGCCGCCACCGCCCGGACCCACCTTGCCCGGACCCTTCGCGGCGCCGGCGACCCAGCCGCGGCCCGCACCCTCCTGGAGGCCAACGACCGCTGGTACCGGGCGTCCGGCGGCGGGGACGGGGCCCTGCTGACCCGCTGCCTGCTGGCCGCCCTGGCCGCCGAGCGGGGCGACGGGGCGGCCGCTGACCTCGAGGCCGTGCTCTCCGAGGCCCGCCGCCACCAGGACCTCGAGACCCAGGCCCTGGCCCTGGACGCCCTGGCCCGGTCCGCGGCCATGGCCGGCGACCGGCCACTGGCGGCGCGGATCCTCGAGGAGGCGGACGCCCTCCACGCCCTCGTCCGCCACGCCCTCGACCCCGCCGACCGCCTGGACGCGAGCGCCGCCCGCGCCGCCCTGTGACCTGGATCAGCATGCCGGTCCCCCGGCCGCGGAGCCGTACCCGCGGACGGCCAGCGGCGGCAGGGTGCTGAGGGCGAACCCGGTCCAGGCTGCCGGCGGGCCCAGCCGCCGCTCCCGGCCGGAAACGGCGTAGGGTTCGAGCGGGCCGCAACGGGCGGAGGAGGACTGGCGTGGACCTTGGGCTGCACTACTGGAACTACTCGACCCCGGCGGAGCCGGAGCGGATCGCCGGGACCCTGGCCGACGCCGCCCGGGTCGCCGAGCAGGCCGGGTTCTCGTCCTTCACGGTGATGGATCACTTCTTCCAGATGGAGCAGGCCGGGTCGGCGGCCGAGCCGATGCTGGAGAGCTACACCACCCTCGGGTACGTGGCCGCCATGACCGAGCGGATGACCCTCGGGGTGCTGGTCACCGGGGTCACCTACCGGCACCCGGGGCTGCTGGCCAAGATCGTGACCACCCTGGACGTGCTGTCGGGCGGGCGGGCCCGCCTCGGCATCGGGGCCTCCTGGTACGAGCGCGAGCAGCGCGGGCTGGGGGTCCCGGTGGTCCCGGTCGCCGAGCGGTTCGAGCGGCTGGAGGAGACGCTCCAGATCTGCCTGCAGATGTGGAGCGACGACACCGGGCCCTTCAACGGCCGCCACTACCAGCTCGCCGAGACCATGTGCATGCCCGCGCCGCTCAGCCGGCCCCACCCGCCGATCCTGGTCGGCGGGGGCGGGGAGCGCAAGACCCTGCGGCTGGTGGCCCGCTACGCCGACGCCGGCAACGTCTTTGGCGTCAGCCCCGAGGACGTCGGCCGCAAGCTGGAGGTGCTCCGGTCCCACTGCGAGGCCGAGGGCCGCGACTACGACCGGATCAGGAAGACGGTGCTGGCCATGCGGCCGGCCCTGGCCGACGTCGACGGCTTCCTCGACGCCGCCGAGCGGTACGCCGCCCTCGGCGTGACCGAGATCGAGGTCATGCCCGACCGGCACCCGGTCGAGTTCGCCACCGAGATCGCCGAGAAGGTCGCCCCGCGACTCGCCGCCATCGGCTGAGCCCGGCGAGAATACCGGCGGCGGGCGGCGGGAGGAGGAGCCGGTGAGCGATCGGGCGGAAGGCGGGGCCGGGGGGCTCGAGGCTGGCCCCGCGGGGGACCCGGGGGCCGGGGTGGTGGCGGTGGCCGGGGAGGCGCTGATGGACTTCGTGCCCGCCGGCGAGCCCGGGGTGTTCCGGGCGGCGCCCGGGGGCAGCCCGGCCAATGTGGCCGTGGGGCTGGCCCGACAGGAGGTGCCGACCCGGCTGCTGGCCCGGATCGCCGACGACCTGCTCGGCCACCGGCTCCGGACCCACCTCGACGGCAACGGGGTCGACCTCGCCTACGTGGTCCGGGCGGCCGAGCCGACCTCGCTCGCCATCGTGGCCGTGGGACGCGACGGGGTGGTCGAGTACGACTTCCGGGTCGAGGGCACAGCCGACTGGCAGTGGCGCGACCACGAGCTCGCCGGCGCCCTCGACGGCGGGGTCGTGGCCCTCCACGCCGGGTCGATCGCCCTGACCATGGCGCCGGGGTCCGACGTCCTCCAGCGGCTGCTGGCCCAGGCCCGCCAGGCCATGACCGTCTCCTACGACCCCAACTGCCGGCCGCTGCTGATGGGCTCCCCCGACGCCGTCCGGGGCCGCATCGAGGCCCTGGTCGGCCTGGCCGACGTGGTCAAGGCCAGCGCCGACGACCTCGCCTGGCTGCTCCCGGACCGCCCGCCCGAGCAGGTCGCCGAGGCCTGGCTGGCCAAGGGGCCGTCGCTGGTGGTCATCACCCTCGGCCCGAACGGCCTGCTGGCCGCCTCCCGCCAGGCGGGCGTGCTGCGCCGCCCCGGCCGGGTGGTCGAGGTGGTCGACACCGTCGGCGCCGGCGACGCCTGCATGGCCGCCCTGCTGGCCGGCCTCCACCGCCGCGACCTGCTGGGCGCCGCCCGCCGCGCCGCCCTCCAGGCCGTGGACGCGGCCACCCTCGCCGACCTGGCCGACGAGGCCGTGCTGGCCGCCGCCGTCACCTGCACCCGCCCCGGCGCCGACCCCCCGACCGCCGCCGACCTGGCCGCCGCTAACCGCCAGCTGTAACCGGTCCACTGCCGGTCGTGGCCGGCATGGCGGCTCGGTGGCGGTCCTGGATGCGGTCGGCCAGGTCGGCGGCGGGCCGCGGGTGTGCTGCCAGGACAGCCCGAGGAAGTACAGGCCGGGCACCTCGGCCACGCCACGGCGGTGCACCATGGTGGCGATGGAGAGGTCGACGGTGCGGGTGGCGGCCAGCTCCTCGGCTATCTGGAACCCCGAGTTGCCCCGCCGACGACCAGCACCGGCCCCGTCGGGGAGGGCCTGGGGGTTGCGGTCGTCCGCGCTGTGGAGCTGGGCCACCGAGGGGTCCAGCCCGCAGGCCTGGGGGGAGGAAGGGGACCTGGAACGGGCCGGTGGCCACCACCACCTGCTGGGCCTGGTCGGTCTCCTCGGCCGTCTGGACCTGGAAGCGTCCATCCTCGAGCCGCCGCCGCTCGGTGGCCGTGGCGCTGAGCCGGACGGGCAGGTCGAAGGCTGCGGCGTAGGCCTGCAGGTAGTCGGCCACCGGGTCCTTGGTCGGGTAGGTGTCGGCCGGGGCCGGGAACGCCATGCCCGGCAGGGCGTCGTACTGGGCGGGGGTGAACAGCGTCAGCGAGTCCCAGCGGGAGCGCCACACATGGCCGAGCTCGGCGGCGGCCTCCAGGACCACGAACCACCGACCCTGTCGGGCCAGATGCCAGGCCATGGCCAGCCCGGCCTGGCTGCCCCGACCACCACCACATCCAGGCGCTGATCGCCTGCCCGGTCGCCGGGGGCGGTCATCGGGCTACCGCCGGGTCGCGGGCCACGGTGAAGCTGAACATCATGCCGCTCTGCAGGTGCTCGGCGATGTGGCAATGGGCCATCCACAACCCGGGATTGGTGACGTCGAACAAGATGTCGACGACCTGGCCGGTGCGGACCAGGACGGTGTCCTTCCACACCAGGTTCGGCTCGACCGCCCCGTCGCGGGCCAGGACCAGGAACCGCCCGGCCCCGTGCAGGTGGAAGGGGTGGTGCATGGGGTGGTCGGAGTCCATCTCATTCACCAGCCGGATCTTGACCCGCTGGCCGACGGTGAACTGCCAGTCGATGGCCGGGCTGTCAGCCCCACTCGTGCGGTCCAGGAACCGCCAGTGCATGGTGGCGGTGGTGGTGCGCCGGTTGACCTCCACCATGTCGTCCTCCCACTCGATGCCATCAGCCGTGCCGTGCCCCTCACCATGGTCGTGGCCGGCAGCAGCGGCCCCCGCCGGCTTGGGGACGGACGCGGCCGCGAGCAGCTTCATCCCGCACTTGGGACAGCGCCCAGGCTGGTCGCTGACCACCTCGGGATGCATCGGACACACATAGACGACCGGCCCCGCCCCAGCCGCCATGGCCGCCGGGTCGTCCAGCTGGGCCACCAAGGCCAGGACCTTGTCCGGCGCCGCCGCCAGCCAGCGGTCCAGCTGGGCCCGCTCGGCCGCCAGCTCCGGGGCCCGCCGCAGCACCTCGAACTCCCCCGCCGCCGCGGATCCGCCGCCGTCCTCGGCCACCACCACGGTAGCCAGCCGGTAGGTCCGCTCCGGGGTGTGGTGCTCCAGGGCCAGCTCACCCGGCCGCTCGACCAGCACATCGACCACCACCCGCTCCGAGGGCGCCACCACCACCGACTCGACGAACTCCTCGCGTTCGACCCGGCCCGAGTCCCCGCCGACCAGCTTCAGCCGCGCCCCCGGCACCGTCAGGTTGAACACCCGGGTGTTGGCGGTGTTGGTCAGCCACCACCGCACCACCTCCCCCACCCCCGCCTCCAGCCGCAGCGCCGGCTCCCCGCTGGTCAACAACACGTTGCCGAACCGCCCCATGGCCGCATAGCTGGTCTCGACCGCGCTGAACGGGACGATCCGGCCCCCCTCGACCAGCAGGTCATCCACGGTGAGGATCACCTCCCGGTCGGCCGGCGGCCAGTAGCCGGGCTCGGCCGGCTCAACCAGGATGTTGCCGTACAGGCCCAGCTCCTGGGTGTAGTCCTCGCGGATGTGGGGGTGATACCAGTACAGCCCGGCATCGGGGAACTGGATGCGGTAGGTGAACTCCCCACCCACCGGGATCGGCGCCTGGGTCTCATCCGGCACCCCGTCAAAGCGGTTCTCCAGCCGCAGCCCATGCCAGTGCACGGTGGTGTCCAGATCCCCCTGGTTGCTGACCCGGACGACGATCTCGCTGCCCTGGCGGACCTTGAGGGTCGGGCCAGGTATCGACCCGTTGTAGCCCAGCATCCGCACCCTGGAGTCCCCCAGCCGCTTGGCCACCGGCCCAACCTGCAGCTCCAGGGTGTCACCGGGGGCCAGCTCCAGCAGCTGGGGCCGGCCGGCCTCAGCCAGCCCGGTCGGATCGGTCGGGAACGAGCCGGCCGCCAGTGGGTCCGGTTGGGTGTGATAGTGCATGCTCACCCTCCAACCCTCTGTTGCTAACCTTCAGCCTGAACCGAGCACCCTGCCATCCAAGTGCCGCCGAAGCAAGAAAGGCAAGCGGGCTGGAGCTGGCCGGCCCCCCTGAGCAAAGCGGAATCCTCGCCCTGTTTGCTGGGCCGCCGATCGCGCATACTTCCGGCATCCAGCCCATGCAAGGAGCGACCATGCGCGAGAGCAGGGTGCGGTCGGCGCGGTGGTGGCTCGTCGCCTCGGTCCTCGCGGTCGCCCTGGCCGCCTGCGGGGGCGGCGACGACCAGGACCAGGCCACGGCCACCGCGGCGGCCGGGTCCGCCACCACCGAGGTCGGCGCCGCCGGCGCGCAGACGGTCCAGGTCACGGTCGCCGGGACCAAGGTCCAGACGGCCGAGCGCCGGGTCAAGGTCCCCCTCGACGGCACGGTCCGCCTGGAGGTGACGGCCGACCGGGCCGACGAGGTCCACGTCCACGGCTACGACCGCATGGTCGACGTCGAGCCCGGCAAGCCGGCGGTGCTCGAGTTCACGGCCAACCTTCCCGGCGTGTTCGAGGTCGAGCTCGAGGAAGCCAGCCTCAAGCTGGTCGAGCTCCAGGTGCAATGAGGCCGCTCGCCCACGGGCTCGGAGCGCGGGCCGACCTCCCGGTGCCGGTGTGGATGGCCCAGTACGCGGCCGCCCTGGTCCTGATCGTCACCTTCTTCATGCTGGCCAGGTTCTGGGAGTCGCCCCGGCTCCAGGAGCCCTACCGGGGCCGCCCCCTGCCCATGGGGCTGCAGCGGCTGATCGACGCGCCGGCATTCCGGCTCGCCCTGCGCCTGATCGGGCTGGCCGCCCTGCTGGTCGCCATCGTCGTGGCCGCCTTCGGCACCGACTCGAGCGCCACCAACCCGGCCCCGACCTGGTTGTACGTCTGGTTCTGGGTCGGGATCGTGCCATTGTCGCTGCTGTTCGGGCCCGTGCTGCGGGCATTCAACCCGCTGCGGCTGATCACCCAGGGGATCGCCCTGGTCAGCGGCCGCCGCGACCGCGACGACTTCCGGACCCTGCCGGCTTGGGTCGGCTACTGGCCGGCGGCGGCCGGGCTACTGGTCTTCACCTGGCTGGAGCTGGTCTACCGCAACCCCGCCCGCCCGCAGAACGTGCTCACCTTCATCCTCCTGTACTGCGTCGTGCAGCTGGCCGCGGCGGCGGTGTACGGGGAGCGCTGGTACGCCCACGGCGACGCCTTCGAGGTCTACTCCACCCTGATCGGCCGGCTGTCGCCGTTCGGGCGACGGCCGACCGACGGGCGGCTGGTGCTGCGCAACCCCCTGGCCGGCCTGGCCTCGGTGCCGGTCGAGCCCGGGATCGTGGCCGTGATCTGTGTGCTGCTGGGCTCCACGGCGTTCGACGGCCTCAGCCGGACCCAGTGGTGGCAGCGGCTGAGCGGTCAGACCACCGGCCTGGCCTACCTGCTGCTGGGCACGGCCGGGCTGCTGGGCATGGTCGGGCTGGTGAGCGCCGCCTACCTGGCCGCCACCCGCCAGAACCCGTGGGCCCGGCGCGGCCAGAAGGTCGCGGTCGAGCGCCGCTTCGTCCACGCCCTGCTGCCGATCGTCGTCGGCTACACCGTGGCCCACTACTTCTCCCTGGTCGTCTTCCAGGGCCAGGCCGGGTACCTGCTCGCCTCCGACCCCCTGGGCCGCGGCTGGGACCTGTTCGGCACCGCCGGCCAGCAGATCAACTACCGGGCGGTGGCCACGGCGACGATCGCCATCGTCCAGGTGGTGGCCATCCTCACCGGCCACGTGCTGGGGGTGTTCATCGCCCACGACCGGGCGATCGCCGACTACACCCGCTCGCACCATCGTCTGCGCGCCCAGTACCCGCTGCTGGTGGTCATGGTCACCTACACCCTGGGCGGGATCGCCCTGCTGCTGGGCGCCTGAGGGGCCGGGTCAGTTGCGCTCGCCGCCCGCGCCGGGCAGCAGCGCCGGCGGGACGCTCTCGCCGGCAGAGGTCAGCTCGGTCGAGGCCTCGGCGGAGATGTCGCGCAGGACCCGGATGAGCAGGTTCCGCTCGGCGGCGAACCGGCGAGCCGGCACCGAGACGCCGACCGAGGCGACCATGTCGCTGTCGGCGCCCCGGTGCACCGGCACGGCGATGCAGCAGGACCCGGCGGCGAACTCCTGGAGGTCGAAGGCGAGGCCGTCGTCCCGGACGGTGCGCAGGTGCTGGGTCAGCGCCTCGGGGGTGGAGATGGTGGCCGGCGTGTAGCGCCGGTAGGTGGGGCCCTTGAGGTAGCGGGGCCACTGGGCCCGGGGCAGGCTGCACAGGTAGACCTTGCCGAGGGCCAGGGCGTGAGCGGCGCCGCGGAACCCCTTGGTGACGTCGGGCAGCTCCCGGGAGCCCCGGCGGCCGCGGATCTCCACGACCTCCAGGTCGCCGTCGCGCCACAGGGCCGCGTAGGCGCGCGCCGAGGCCCGGTCCCGCAGCTCCTCCAGCACCGGCTGCAGGCGCTCGGGCTGGAGGCTGGCGGCGACGTACCCGCGGTACAGCTCGGCGAACTTCGGGCCGAGGGTGTACAGGCCCGAGGCGGCCGGGGAGGGTTCCACGAACCCCAGCTCGCGCATGGAGCTCACCAGGTAGTAGCCGGACGACAGGCTGATGTTGAGCTGGCGGGCCAGGGCCTTGACCGGGATCCCCCGGGGATGGCGGGCGATGATCTCCAGGGCCTGGAGGACATGGCGGGCTGTGCTCAGCGTGCGGCCAGATACCCCGCGCTCTGGCCCGTCGCCATGCTCCAGCGACATGAGCCCACCTCCGCGCCAGCTGTGGCGATTCGAACACGCAAAGTTTACCCGGAGCGGGACCGAGGTAACCATTCAGGTTCGGCGTGCGACCCGCGCGGCCCCTCTCAGGTCCGTCTCGGGCGGGCCGCCCGGAGCGCGACGATCGCCCCGAGGCTGAGCCCGTAGACGAGGTGCATGCCCACGTAGGTGGGCCAGCCGATCTGCGCCGGTGCGTCGGCGATCAGGCCGCCCCCGCCGATCGACTGGCCGCAGAAGTGCAGGACCGGGACCATCACGACCGCCACGACCAGGCCCCAGACGGCCCCGGCGAGCACGGTGGCGGCGGGGCTGGCCCGGCGGTCGCCCCGCCACAGCAGGCCGAACAGCATGCCGAAGAACGCGGCCAGCCCCAGGTGCACGCAGGCGCCGGGCAGGGCGGTCTGAGGCTCGAGCCAGAACCGTGAGCCAGTGGCCGCCTCCTGCAGGGAGATGTCGTAGGCGGCCGGGTCGAGGACGGCCGCGATCCGGTAGAAGGGGGTGAAGAAGCCGGCATGGCCCCAGGTGGCCGAGGCGACAGCCATGAACAGGCCCATCGGCACCCCGGCGCCCAGGCCGTTGAGGATCCCGGCCTCCAGGGTGCGTTCGAACTCCGAGCCCGGGAGGCCGTGAACGGGCCCCCCGGCGGCGGCCGCAGGGGACAGCTCCGGGCGGCCCCGCCGCCCGGACGGCGGCTCAGTACTCAGCGGACCAGATCAGGGCGGCAACGCAGACCATCGTGGCCACGAAGATCCCGATGGCGAAGAGATAGCCTCCCATCCTGCACACGCTCCTTTGCTGGCGGTCGCGGTAGCGCGGTTGCGGCCTAGCGGCGCAGCTCCAGCCGGGTGGTGGTGCCATGATGCCGTCGCCGGCGAGGGCGGCCGCCGGACGCGCGCGTGGGCTCGTCCGGCTCGGCCTTTGGAGGCGGCCGGGCCGATGCCTGGATCTGCTGGTGCACGCGGTACAGGGGCTGCTGGGTCCGGTCGGGCAGGGCGACGACGACCCTGGACTGGTCCTGGTCCTGGGCCTCGGCCTCCTGCCGGGCGTCCCCCTTGTCGGTGAACGCCCGGCTGATGAACAAGAGGCCGAAGCCCAGCATCAGGAAGGGCAGCAGCATGACGAACGAGAGCCATTCGGGGAACAGGCCGTCGGCGAAGTTGCTCATCTCGTGTCCTCCGTCGGCGGCTCGTCGCCCTCCTTGGGGTCCCCGCCCCGCATGATCCACCAGAGGCCGGCGACCAAGACCAGCGGCACCCAGATGACGGCCGTCTCGTCGAGACCGCCATAGTGGGCCAGCGGGGCCAGCACTGCGGGCAACGGTCCTTGTCCTCCCGGGCAGCGGCTAGGTGGTGAACGCGGTCGGGGTCAGTGGCTCGTCAACCTCCACGTCAGTCTTGTCACCGTTGGCCGTCTGGAAACGTAGCTGGCCGGTCACGGTCAGCTGCGACTCGCCGATGGGTAGCAATCGCTCCTGGTGGATCCAGATGTCGCTCGGCATGGTCAGGGTGACCTCTTGGCTGGCACCGGGCGCGATCGTGTCCGACCCCACCGTCATCGGATAGGAGGTGTCCGCCGCCTGCGGGCCGGTGGGCTTGGCCGCCGGCACGGCCTGGTTGAACCAGGTCAGGTCGGCCACGGCGAACTGGGTCAGCTGGGCCGGCTGGTCGCCGGTGTTGCTCGCCGTGACGTTCAGGATCACCTGCTTCTTGCTGGCGTCGTAGATCGCCTTGCCCTTGCCGGCCTCCACCTTGACGAACGGCGCCGGCCGCTCGATGTTGGGCGGGGCGAACTGGATGATCTGCTGAGGGATCTTCACCGGGAAGTTGGCCAGCTGGTAGATCCAGCCCGCCCCCAGCAGCACCACCGTGGCCAGCATCATGATGGTCGAGTTGCGGTGGTCCTTCTTGGTGATCAGGCCGTACTGGCCCCCGTCGGTGTTGAGCGGGATCTGGCTGGTCACGGCCAGGTGCGCGATGGTGCGCTTTGGCACCGTCCAGTAGATCATCCAGACCATGCCGATGATGAAGGTCAGGGTGAGCCAGATCCAGATGAACGGCAGCTGGTAGTTCTCGAGGTTCACGGTCTTGCCGCCCAGGAGGGTGGCCTGGTTGACGAAGCCGGCCGGGTTCTCCTTGACGTTGATCCAGGCCCCCGGGCCGATCAGGGTCCCGGCGCCCTTGACGGCGAAGGCCGGGTGGATGTGCCAGCGGCCGACCCGGCGGCCGGCGAAGGTCATGGAGAAGTCGTAGACCCGTCCCTTGGTGCAGTCGATGCGGGTCGGCATCGACTCGCCGTTGATGGTGCGCTCCTTGAGGACGATCGTCGGGCCGGGCGCGATCATGCTCATGAAGCAGGTGTTGGGCACGCCCTTGGCCAGGCTGGACGGCCAGGCGTCCAAGATCTTGACCACGCCGGTGACCGTGACTGTCTCGCCTTGCATGACGGTGTCTCGGGTGAAGTTGACGTCGGTCCACCCGACGGTGCGCATGCGCAGGAAGCCCTCCTGGGACTTCTCGCCGTGGGCGGACGCCGCGGTGGCCGGCACGACCGTGACCAGGGTCGCGGCCACCAGGATGAGGAGGATTCGGCGCCTCATGTCTGTTCAGCCTCCGTGAGCTCGAGCGGGCCGGCGATCACCACTTCTTCATGAAGCGACCGATCGGCCAGATGGAGAGCCACCGGGCGATGGCCTGGCCGACCCAGTAGCCCACGACGCAGACCGTCGCGCCGAAGGCGAAGGCCACGTACTGCGTCTCCCCCAGGAACGTGCGCAGGGAGCCGTGCTCGATGATGCGGAGGTACTCGGGCGTCTGACTTCGGACGTACTCGATCCCCTGGATGTCGGCGAGGGTCACCACCCGGTCCATCCAGACCGCCGGCTGTAGCAGGCCGGCCATGGGGATGTAGTTCGACACCCACCAGGCGATCGTGAACAACCCCGATCCGATGACCGACGTCAACACGAAGCTGCCTCTTGTTTTCAACAGCACCCAGTCGGCGAAGATGGCCGCCGCCACCATGGTCGCCGGCCACACGAAGTTCATCGGGTAGTAGACGAACGCACCCCACTGGACCCATCTGCCGACGAGCGTGCACAGCCAGAAGGCGACGGCCGTGTAGGTCATCCCGGTCGGGAACCGCCAGGCCAGCCACTGGATGTACTGCAGGGCCGAGCCGATGATGATGATCGCGAACGGCGTGACGATCGGCCACCACTGCCGGTCTTTCCAGTCGGTCCAGAAGTCCCAGTCACCCGCGAACAGCTGCTTGGTGATGTCCGCCGCGGCCCCGACGACGAAGGCCGCGGTGACCCAGAACACCAGGTCCCACTTGCGGTCGATGTACCGGTACTTCTTGAGGACAAGCTCGCGGAGCTCAAGGGTCTTGGCATCGACGGCCACGTTGACCTCTCTTCCACTCGGCGGCAGCGGGGGCCCGCCGGTTCGATGCGGCGGACCCCCTTCGACTGACCTTACGAGGCGAGCGCCTCGACGGCCTCGTGCTCCTCATGTCGAGCCCCGAAGGTTCCCTCTTCGGCCCCACCCGCGTCCTCGACCTCCTGCTCGATGCCGAACAGGCGGATCGCTGTCTCCGCCCAGAGGGCGAAGATCCCCGCAGCCAGCCAGCCGTACCAGACGAACGGCCAGTGGAACGGGACGGCGAAGATCTCCTCGGTGATCCAGAGGCTGTGGCCCCACTCGTTCATCGCGACCTGGGCCATCTCGGTGACCGAGGCGGCGATCAGGAAGAAGAACGACCAGGGGAAGCCCTTCTCGGCCCCGTAGACCTTGGGCAGCCAGTACCGGCCGTACAGGTAGGTGCCCACCGTGATGGTGATCCCAAGGGGGAAGAACAGGTAGAACATCGGGATGTGGGACGGGGTGAGCGCGGTGTCGCGGACCGCCGTCTGATGCCAGGCGCCGTCCTGGTTGGGCCAGAAGCTGGCCATGATGTAGAGGATCACCGAGGTGGTGGCGATCAGCCCCCAGAACACGGCGATCCGGCGGACCTCCTCGTCGTGGGAGACCTCGCGGTTGACGAGCGTCCGGCCCTTGCGGACCAGATAGCCCCACCACACTAGGGTGCCGACGGTCGCCGCCAGGACCTCGGCGTAGTACAGCGCTCGGTAGGTCTGCGCGAAGCCCTCGCTGCTGGCGTCGATGCCATCTGTCCAGGCGGTGAACTGCTGGAAGATGCGGATCGCGACCGCCAGGAGGATGAAGGTGGTGCACCCGACGAGGCAGGTCCGCCAGCCTCCGAGCCAGTCGATCGGGCCGCGGCCCGGCTTCTGTGCCTGCCGGCCCTCTGACAGGGTCCGTGGCTCTTGGTCCTGTACTGCCTGTGCCATCGCCGTTCCTTTCTGCCTCACGGCTGACATTCGCCGACGGCCGCATCCAGCCGTCGCCAAACAGGACAGGCAACAGCTGGCCCTGCTGTGCCTACTGTAAAAACCGTATAAGCCCAAGGCAAGACGTATGGCGGGTAACGCATGGAGCTTTGCAATCATGTAGAAATCCTGCCTTCAAGGCAGGTGCCGACATCGTCGACAACGCGGAGGGGGCATCCGTTCCGGTGACCCGTGACGAAGAGCTCGCCGACCGGCTGATCCAGCTGGCGGTGGTCGTCCTTGGCATCAAGGCGGTCGGCCTGCTGCTGCTGGCCGGCTCGGCCGTCTTCCGCTCGGTGCCGGCCCGGGCCCTGACGGTCTCGCTGATCCTGGGCGTGGCCATGGGCCTGGCCTGCTTCGGCCTGCTCAGGAAGCGACGATGGGGCTGGTCCATCGCCCTCACCGTGCTCATCGGCGACGCCGTGATCATCGGCGGCCTGTTGCGGCTGCTGATCGACGTCGGACTCGCCCTCGTGCTGTTCCAGCCGGCGGTCCGCCACCGGTTCGGCATGCGCTGACCGGAAGGGTTCCCCTGCTCGCCGGATCAACGTCCTGGCTGCGTGCCGGGCCTGTGGTTGGGGGCCGTGAGGTCCGGGTGCGGGTACCTGGGTCGGTGGATCCGGGAGGGTCGGGCCCTATGCCGGCACCTGGCTCGGTGGGCGGGGTCAATTGGGCCCCATGCAGGCACCTGGCTCGGTGGCCCAGGATGCTCCCGAGCGCCGGACGATCCGAGGTCACCCGCCGGTCAGGCGGCCCGATGTCGTCGCTGCGGCCGGCTGGCGGTGAAGCGCCCATCGGGGCCGCGGATCAGCCGCCAGCCACCCTCATGCACCACCCGATGATGAGCCCGACACAACAACGCCAGATTCCCCAGATCGGTCGGGCCACCCTCCACCCAATGGTGGAGATGGTGGGCGTCACACCAGGCCAGCGGCCGATCACAGGCCGGGAAGACACAGCCGCCGTCGCGGACCGCCAGCGCGGCCCGCTGGGCCGGCTGGACCACCCGGGTGGCCCGGCCGACCTCCAGGGGCTGGCGGGGGGCGCCACCCAGGGTCGGGGGCAACCGGGTCACGGCGGCGCGCAGCTGCTGGTGGAGGCCGGCCGACCGGCTGGGATCCCACGCCGCCGGTGGGGCATCAAGGCTGGGGTCGGGGTCGACGCTGGGGTCGTCATGGTGGCGGCCGTCCGGGTCGGGGTCGATGCCTGGGTCCTCAGGGTGGCGGCCGTGCCGGTGATGGTCGACGCCCTGGCCGCGGCCAGGATCGGGATCCGGCTGGCTGGTCGGCTGGCGGGTGACCACCACCCGGGTGACACTCCCATCGCAGGCCAGGCGCCGGCACGCCTCCGCACTCAAGGGCCCGGCCCCGCCGGCCTCCCCACCCATCGCCCCGGGACGGCCCAGGAGCGTGTCGAGGTCGACGGTCACCAGCAGCTGGGGGCGGACCCCACCGGCCTTGGGCAACCACCCCGCCTCCAAGCTCCGCCGGGCCAACTCGGTCAGAGCATCGGCCCGGCGCTGGCCACCGCTGCGGGCATCCTCGGCAGTTGCCGGGCGGGCCAGCGGCTCCAGCGCCGCCAGCACGGTGCTGCCGGCCTCGGGGTCCAGCAGCCCACCCACGGCCACCATGCCCTGCCAGGTCGCCGACAGCCACAGCCCCCGGCGGGCATGGCGCCGCTCGGCCTGGCGGTCGGCGCCGTCGGGGTCGGCGACCTGACCCAGGTGCTGGACGGCTTGGCGCAGCCGCGGCGGATCCACCCGGCTGGCGGTCTCGAGCAGGACCGGTTCGGCCTCGAGCTTGACATGCGCGGGGAGCTCGCGCGTGCCGTCAGCGATCACCTTGGCGTGGGCGGGCGAGATCTGGCCGTCAAGCAGGGCCGCCGCCGTCTCAGGCAGGGAGCCCCGGAACAAGGCCCGGGCAGTGCGGACATGCCCGTGGGCGACCCCGGCGCTCATGTGCAGGCGCTGGCGCAGCCAGCCCGCGGTCGAGGGGGCCGGCTGGCCCTGGTCGGCCCCGGCGGCGCCGCGGGCGTCCACCTCGGCGAGTTCCTTGAGCCAGAGGCCTTCCTGGCGGTCCAGCAGCTGTCGCCAGGCCAGGATCCGCTCGGCTCGGACGGCGTCGGGGAGGCCCTGCAGGTCCTGGGCAGCCAGGTTGTCGACGGCGACGGCCAGCGCGGCGAGCCCGGCCAAGCTGCCGTCGTCCGACCCTGGGTCGCCTGGCGACCCGGTCGAATATGTGTTCGAGTCCATGGCGGCAAGCTATCAAGGCCTCAGCCAAACACAAGCACCTGCAGGAATCTGTGGACAACCAATCCCGCCCGAATCCAAGCCCGACCCCCGAACCCCGAGCCCACACCGGCGGGTGATCCGGTACCCGGAGGCCCACCGGGCTGCGTCCTCGGTCAGGCGGGTCGCAGCGTGGCCAGGCGGCTCGGGAAGCGGGCGGCGGTGTCGAGCAGCCAGGGCAGGGCGAACGCCCAGGCGGCGGGGGTGTCCATGGCCAGAGCGGCCAGCCGGCGCTGGGCGTCTCGGGCCGCGGCCGGCGGCCAGGGCGGCCCCATGGCCGGATGGACAAGGGTCCGCAGCAGCCGGGCGGTCGCTCCGATCAGCGGGCCAGCCAGATGGGCCTGGCGGCTGACGTGGTCGAGCAGGCGGTCCACGGTGCCGGGCCGGCGCCAGCTCCCGCCGTCCTCGGGGCCGGCCACCGGAAAGTCGCGGATGGTGCCCAGCCGCACCCGGGAACCGGCGTGGTCGAGGGCCTTCTGCCCGGTCGGGTCGGACAGCAGGACCATGTCCGGCCGGTCCAGCGGAGGGCGGCCGGGCCAGCCGCCGACGGCCAGCTCGCAGGCGACCTGGTCGGCCGCCCGGCCGGCGCCGGTGTCGCCGGCCAGCCACGCCCACTGGGCCAGGGCCGAGACCTGGCTGCCGAGGGTGAAACGGGCGGTGTCGGGGCCGGGGTCCCGGAGGCGGGCCTCGAGCAGGGTCAGTCCGAGCGCGGCCAGCTCCCCCCAGACGCGGCGGCCCGCCTCGGGCCCCTCCAGCGCCCAGGTGTAGGCGCCGGCGACCCCGGCGGCGACGACCGCGGTCAGCCGGGCCGGCGGGTCGCCGGCCGGCGCCGGGCGGGGAAGCGCCGTGGCCGCGTCGACCAGGCCGGGCGGCGGGACGAGCCGGATCTCGTGCACCCTGGCCCCGTCACGTCGAGCCCGGCTCGTACTGCAGGACGTACAGCCCGGCGTTGTAGTCGGTGACGTACAGCACGCCGTCGCGGTCGGCGAACACGTCGCAGCTCTGGATGACCCGTGGCCGGTCGGGTCGGGTGTCGTAGAGCCGCTCGGGGGCGGCGGGGACGAACACGCCGACCTCTTTGGGGGCGAACGGGTCGGCGAGGTCGAAGACCCGCACCCCGGCGTTCTGGTAGGTGGCGAAGATCAGCCGGTCGCTGACCAAGGTGCCCGGCCGGTTCTCGTGCAGGTTGTGGGGTCCGAAGTGGCCGCCCTTGGCGCAGTAGTCGACCTCGGAGGGGGTGGGCAGGGTGGCGATGCTGACGGGGTTGGCCGGCTCCCTGACGTCGAACACCCAGGTGTACTTGACCTGGTCGGCGCAGTTGTCGGCGATCCCCTCGTCGGCGACCACCAGCAGGTCCCGGGCCGGCAGGGGCAGGGCGGTGTGGGTGCCGCCGCCGAACGGCGGCGACCAGTTCCGGTGGACCAGCAGCCGCGGGCTGGCCGGGTCGGAGACGTCGTGGACGGTGAGGCCGCCGTCGCGCCAGGAGCCGTAGGCCAGGCCCTCGGCGACGATTGCGTGGTGGAGGGCGTAGCGCCGGTCGGCCGGCCAGTCCGGCCGCTCGCCGCCGTCGAGGTGCATGCCGGGCAGCCACCAGCTGCCGGCCAGTTGCGGGCGGGCCGGGTCGGCCAGGTCGATGGTGACCAGGATGTAGTCGCTGAACCCGCGCAGCAGGGCCGAGGCGAAGGCCCAGCGGCCGCCGGTCCACCAGATGCGGTGCAGCCCGAAGCCGTCCACCGGCAGGAAGGCGATCTCCCGGGGGGCGGCCGGGTCGGCCAGGTCGTACACGGCCATGCCGGCCCGGAACTCCGGCGGCGGGTGGGAGGCCAGCAGCTCCCCGACGGAGCGGCCATAGTAGGCCGACTCGTCGGCGAAGGCCTCGGCCGCGAACAGGTTGACGGCGTTGACGACCAGCAGCAGCCCGTCGGCCAGCTGCAGGTGGAGGTTCCAGGTGCCGGGGGCGGCCGGCAGGTAGGTGACCGGCTTGGGGTTGCGGGGGTCACGGACGTCGATGACGGTCACGCCGTCGCTGAACATGTGGCCGACATAGGCGTGGCCGCCGCCGACCATGACCTGGACGCCGTCGCCGCGACCACCCTGGTCGGTGTGGCCGAGCAGGGCGATGTTGCGGGCGAGGTCCGGGGCGGGAGGCATCCGGGCGGTGGTCAGCGGGGGGTGAACCGGGAGCCCGGCTCGCCCCACTCACGGAAGAACTCCCCGGTCTTGCGGCACAGGTCGACGTTGAGGTTGCTGCCGGCGCGGATGATGGCGTTGCTGCGCCTACGGGCCCGGGCGACCTCGGCCGGCCCGATCGGCCGGCCGTCGGGGCCGGCGATCAGTGGGGCCTCCGGGACGGTGCCGAGGCCGTCCTGGCGGCGCCGGGCCAGGTGCTCGAGCACGGCCGTCCGGGCCACGAAGGTCAGGAAGGTGATGCGGTCGGCCGAGCGGCCGCGCCGCTGGGTGTAGCCGACGGCCAGCGGCTCGGCCTCGAGGTCTGGGATCACCTGGCCGTCGGCGCCCACGGAGCCAAGATCGCCGAGGGTCACCCGCAGCAGCTCGGCCAGGTGCAGGCCGCTGCCGATCGGGGCCAGCACGAGCAGCCGCTGGGCCGGGTCGGCCAGGCCGGCCTCGGGGATGCGCCGGGCCGCCGACGCCGACGGCAGCGGCCGCCAGGCGACCGGCACCCCGTTGAGCCGGAACCAGACCTTGGCTCCCATGGCCAGGCCGGCCACGGCGGCGTCGGGCTGGCCGTCAAGGGCGCGGGCGAAGGCGACCAGGGCGCGGTCGCCCACCGCCGGGTCGTCCCTGGCCTCGCCCAGCAGCGCCTCCAGGTCGTCGTGCCCGCCGAGCGAGCCGAAGCGGTCGAGGCTGGCCACGAGCGTCCGCACCCAGGACTCCTCGCGGCAGCGCTCGGCCAGGATCGCGGCCATGCGGGCGACGCTCGGCAGCTCCAGCAGGGACCGCTCGCGCCGCCCGGCCAGGGCGACCGCGGGGTCCCTCACCGCCGCATCACCCCGCGGGTCTCGGCGAACCGGTCGCCCTCGTTGATGAGCCGGTGCAGGGCCGCGGCCATGAAGTGGTCGGTCAGCACCACCTCGACCGACTCGACCCCGGGGACCTTGGCCACCCGGCGGCGGATCTGCTGGCCGATGGCGCCGGCGAACTTGGCCGGGCACAGCGGCGAGGTCAGGTGGAAGCGGACGGTCACCCGCCCGCCGTCCACCTCGACCTCGTCCAGCAGGCCCAGGTCGGCGATGGAGGTCCGGACCTCGGGGTCCTTCACCCCACCGGCGACCCGCCGCACCCGCTCGAGGTCAACTGTCACCGCGACTCGGTCCCGGCCACGCCGGTCTCGACCGCCGGCTCCTCGCTGCCGGCGGCGTCGGTGGGCTGGACCGCCGGCTGGCCGGCCAGGTACTCGCTGCGGCGGCGGGACAGCTCGTCGTCCTTGATCGCCTCGAGCTTGGCCGGGACGTCGATGCCGTACAGCCGGGCGATGTTGCCGCCGACGATCTTCTCCTTGATCTCGGGGGTCAGGTCGACGCCGTACTCCTGCTTGAGGTCCTCGGGCAGCTCGAAGTTCATGAAGTCGTCCAGCTGCCAGTGCGGGTACCAGATCGGGAAGTCGGTGCCGTAGACGATCCGGTCCGGCCCCAGCCAGAAGAGCAGGTTGGCCATGACCTCGGCGAACCAGCGGGGCCGGTTGTGGATGAAGGCCAGCACCACGGCCAGGCCGGCGTACACGTTGGGGCAGCGGGCCGCGATCCAGCAGAAGTCGTCGACCCGCGGCGCGCCGCAGTGGTCGATGATGAAGTTCATGTCCGGGTACAGCCAGGCCGGCTCGTCGATGTCACGGACGTCGAACTTGGACAGCGACAGCGGCTCGACGGCCGGGCCCTTGTGGAAGAAGTGGTTCTTCACGCCCAGCTCGAGGGCCTTCTCGTAGCAGGGGAAGACCGCCGGGTCGTTGGCCTTCCAGCCGCGCGACTCGCCCCGCCACTCGGCCGTGTACCACTTGAAGCCCCTCATACCGAGCTCGGAGATCTGCCGCTCGACCTCCTCGACGGCGTTGGGGGCCCGCGGGTCGACCCCGCCGAGGGGGATGATCCGCTCCGGCGCCCGCGCGGCCAGCTCGGCGTTGCGCTCGGGCCGGACGAACCCGGTGTGGTAGAAGTCCATCAGGACCTGGGTCGACAGGACCGTCATGTCGGCCGCGCCCTTGACGAACATCTCCTCCAGGTACCAGTCCGGGTCGACCTTCCGGAACTGGCGCTCGTAGTCCATCGTCCACTGGGGGTCGGGCGGGTTGAAGCCCTGGTGGAAGGCGTAGAACGTCTCGATGAACGCGTCACCGAAGCGGTTCTTGACGTTCTCCGCGCTGGCGTCCCAGAAGCCGGTGTGGGCGTCGAATACGAACGTGCCGTCCTTCATCGCGCTACTCCTTCGGCTCGCTAGCTGGGGATGAGGATCGCTCGGGCTCCGGGCAGCCGGCCCTCGTCGAGGTCGGTCATGGCGTCGTTGACCGCCTCCAGCGGGTAGGGCTTGGTGTGCAGGGTGACCTTGCCCTGGGCGGCCAGGGCCATCAGCTCGGCCAGGTCGTTGTAGGTGCCGACGATGTTGCCGGTGATGTTGCGCTCGGTGGAGATGATCTCAATGGTCGGGACCTCGACCATGCCGCCGTAGCCGATCACGAAGTGCTCCCCGGCCCGCCTGGTCATCGCCCAGGCGTCCTTCTCGGCCCCCGTCTCGCCGACGAAGTCGAGCACCACCTCGGCGCCGTCGCCGCCGGTGAGCTCCTTGACCTTGTCGACCTGGCTGCCGTCGGCGACCACGCCGTGGTCGGCCCCGATGTCCTGGGCGACCTTGAGGGCCTCGGGGCTACGGTCGACCACGACGATGGTGGTCGCACTGAGCGCCCTGAGCGCCTGAATGCCGATATGGCCGAGGCCGCCGGCGCCGATGATCACGCACGTGGTGCCCGGGTACAGCAGGGGCAGGGCCTTACGGACGGCGTGGTAGGCGGTCAGGCCGGCGTCGGCCAGCGCGGCCACGTCCGCCGGCTGGAGCTTGGGGTCGATCTTGAGCACGGCCCGGGCCGCGGTCTTGAGGTAGGTGGCCATGCCACCGTCGGCGTTGAGGCCCGGGAAGAAGGCGTTCGTGCAGTGCATGTCGTCGCCGGCTCGGCAGAAGCGGCAGAAGCCGCAGGTCGCCAGGGGGTGGACGATGACCGTGTCCCCAGGGGCGACGTGGGTGACGGCCGAGCCGACCTCCTCCACCCAGCCGGCGTTCTCGTGGCCCAGGGTGTAGGGCAGCGGCGCGTCGGCGTCCAGCTCGTGCCATTGGCCGAGCATGAGGTGTAGGTCGGTCCGGCAGAGCCCGGCCCCCCCGATCCTGACGATCACGTCGAGCGGGCCTTCGGCCTTCGGGGCCTCGATTTCGTCCACCGATGGCCGCTTGTTGTACTCGTGCAGCCGTACTGCCTGCATCGACGCATCACCTCGTCCTGGCTCGCTCGGGGGACCTGCCATGACCGTTCGATCGTTCGATACATCGCCGGAACGAACAAGGTCCCAAACTTTCACGATAGTTGGGATTTCACGTGGCTTTGCCGGTCCCTTGAGCGCAGATGCACGATCGGCGCCGCTCGGGAATCCTGGGCAGGACATGACACCACTGCGGCGGCTGCGTCGGGCCGCGATCGACGTCGAGCCGCTGCGCCACCCCGACTTCCGCCGGCTGTGGCTGGGCAACTCCCTCGGCTTCATCGGCTTCCAGCTGACCGCGGTGGCCGTGCCCGTGCAGGTGTACGAGCTGACCCGTTCCTCGTTCTGGGTGGGCATGCTCGGCCTCGTCGGGCTGGTCCCGCTGATCCTGTTCGGGCTCTGGGGCGGCGCGGTGGCCGACGCCGTGGACCGGCGGCTCCTGCTGCTGGTGTCCTCGCTGACCCTGTGGGGCTGCACCGGCGGGCTGCTGGCGGCGGCGGTGCTCGGGGTGGCCAGCCTGCCCCTGCTGCTCGGGCTGGTGGCGGTCCAGGCGGCGGGATTCGCGGTCGCCTCCTCGACCCGGGGGGCGATCGTGCCCCGGGTCCTGCCGACCGGGCTGGTGCCGGCGGCCAACACCCTGTCGTTCACCGCCTCCAACCTCGGCATGGTCCTCGGCCCGCTGCTGGCCGGGCTGATCCTGGCCCGCTGGTCGTTCGCGGCCGCCTACGCCGCCGACCTGGCCATCTTCACCTTCGCCCTGTACGCCGCCCTGCGGCTGCCGCCGCTCCCCCCGGCCGGGGCGGCGATCGCCCCCGGGCTGCGTGCGGTGGCCGACGGGCTGGCGTTCATCGCCACCCGGCCGGTGCTGCTGCTGTCGTTCGCCGTCGACATCGCGGCCATGGTCCTGGCCATGCCGAGGGCCCTGTTCCCCGAGACCGCCGAGCGCCTCGGCGGCCGCGGGACCGCCGGGTGGCTGTACGCGGCCATCGCCATCGGGGCGGTGCTGGCCGGGCTGTCCTCGGGCTGGATCGGCCGGGTCCGCCGCCAGGGGGTGGCCCTGGTCGGGGCGGTGATCGGCTGGGGGCTGGCCGTGGCCGCGGCCGGGCTGGTCCAGACGCTGCCGCTGATGGTGGTGCTGCTGGCCGTGGCCGGGGCGGCCGACCTGGTCTCGGCCGTCTACCGCCAGACGATCCTCCAGACCTATGCTCCCGACGAGATGCGCGGGCGCATGCAGGGGGTGTTCATCGTGGTCGTGGCGGGCGGGCCCCGGCTCGGCGACCTGCGGGCCGGGGCGACCGCGGCCACCCTGGGGGTGACCGTCTCCTGGGTCGGGGGCGGGCTGCTGGCCGCCGCCCTGGTCAGCCTTGCCCTGCTGGTCCCGGCCCTGCGCAACTACGACGCCCGCGCCCCCCACCCCGAGGCCGCGGCCGAGGTGCCCCGATGAATCGAGTGGTGTTCCGGGGGGCCCGCTGGCCCGGGGACGTCGCCGTCTCCGGCGGGCGGATCGCCGCCGTGGGCTCGGTGCCGCCCACCGACGGCGACCAGGTCGTCCGGGTCGACGGCGACATCGTCACCGCCGGCCTGGTCAACACCCATCACCACTTCTACCAGTGGATGACCCGCGGCTGGGCCTTCGACCGCACCCTGTTCGGCTGGCTGACCACCCTGTACCCGGTGTGGGCGCGGCTGACCCCCGAGGACGTGGAGGCGGCCGCGGCCGTGGCCCTGGGCGAGCTCGCCCTGACCGGCTGCACCACCGCCGCCGACCACCACTACCTGGTCCCGGGAGGCGACGACTCGGTGTTCGACGCGATCGCCGCGGCCGCCGGCAGGATCGGCATCCGGGCCCACATCGCCCGCGGGTCGATGGACCTTGGCCAGTCCAAGGGCGGCCTGCCGCCCGACTCGGTGGTCGAGGACCTCGACGCCATCCTGGCCTCGACCCAGGCGGTGCACGAGCGGCTGCACGACGGCGACCGGATCGTGGTCACGGTCGCGCCCTGCAGCCCCTTCTCGGTCACCCCGGAGCTGATGGCCGAATCGGCCACCCTGGCCCGGCGCCTGGGGCTGCGGCTGCACACCCACCTGGCCGAGACCCTGGACGAGGAGCGGGCCTGCCTGGAGCGGTTCGGGCGCCGGCCGCTGGCCGTGCTGGACGAGATGGGCTGGATCGCCGGCGACGTCTGG
>Ga0081539_10000639_pt1 | contig 70847 bp, 83 predicted proteins | sample TabmetS4T2R2_FD_71023 | JGI IMG/M metagenome (GOLD analysis project Ga0081539, IMG submission 71023) | Tabebuia heterophylla rhizosphere microbial communities from the University of Puerto Rico - S4T2R2 | ecosystem: Host-associated > Plants > Roots > Rhizosphere ...
TCGACGATGCGCCACGGCTCGCCGTCGAGCTCGATGTGCATGCCGTTCCGGAACTGGTTCGTCGAGACCTGCTCGGCCACGGCGGGCCAGGCTAGTCGACGCTCACCCGATCCTTCGTGAACGTCGTCAGGATCTCGGGCTGGCCGTCGCGGACGATCACCAGGTCCTCGATTCGGATCCCGCCGCGGCCCTCGAGGTAGATCCCGGGCTCGACGGTGACGACGTTGCCGGGCTCGAGGACGTTCTCTGAGGTCTGCGCGAGGCGCGGGTCCTCGTGGACGTCGAGCCCGATGCCGTGCCCGAGGCCGTGGCCGAACGCCTCGCCGAGGCCGGCTTCGGAGATGACGTCGCGCGCGACAGCGTCGACCTCCCGGCCGACGGCGCGAGGGCGGACCGCCTCGAGCGCACGGAGCTGCGCGTCGAGGCACACGCGGTAGGCCTGCTTCAGCTCGTCGGGGAGCGGCCCCGTCGCGAAGGTGCGCGTGCAGTCGGAGCAGTAGCCGTCGAGCTTGGCCGCGGCGTCGACGACCACCGTCTCGCCGGCCTCGATCTTCCGGTCGCCGGGGTGCGCGTGCGGGGTCGAGCCGGTCGGGCCGGCGGCGACGATAACCGGGAAGGACGGGCCGTCTCCGCCGAGCTCGTGGAAGAGCTCGTTCATCCGCCACACGAGCTCGCGCTCCGTCCGCCCGACGAACCGCTCCTGCGAGAACCGCTCGAACGCCTCGCTCGTGATCGCGGCGGCGCGGCGGATCGTGTCCAGCTCGGCCTCGTCCTTGACCGCGCGGAGCCGCTCGACGAGCCCGGTGCGCGGCACAAGCTCGATCCCGCCGGCGCGCAGGATCTCGTAGCTCGCGAAGGTGAGGTGGTCGCGCTCGAAGGCGATCCGCCCCGAGAGGCGCCGGGACAGCGAGACGGGGAGCGAAAGCTCCGTCTCGACGAACTCGACGCCCTCGACCGCGCGCCCCGCCGCCGCATACCGGAAGTCCGCGAAGAGCTGTACGTGCTCCGGGCCGACGAGCAGCGCGGCGTTCGTGCTCTCGAAGCCGGTGAGGTAGACGACGTTCGCCGGGTTGCTGACGAGGAGCGGCTCCTCGAGGGCCGAGCGGAGCCTCTCGACGCGATCGGCGTTCACGCGCTCACCAGGAACTCGAGCGCCTCGCGGTAGCCGTCGGCGCCGCGGCCGACGATCCGCTTCGCGGCGAGGTCGGAGATGACCGAATGGCGGCGCCACTCCTCGCGCTCGTAGATGTTCGAGAGGTGCACCTCGACCACCGGGACGGAGAGGAGCTCGAGCGCGTCGTGGATCGCATAGCTGTAGTGCGACCACGCGCCCGGGTTGACGATCACGCCGTCGGCCGCGTCGAACGCCTCGTGGCACCAGTCGACGTACTCGCCCTCGCTGTTCGTCTGGCGGCACCGCGCCGTGCAGCCGAGCTCTTCCGCCCACGCGCCGATCCGCGCCTCGAGCTCGTCGAGGGACAGGCCGCCGTACAACGTCGCGTCGCGCCGGCCGAGGACGTCGAGGTTCACGCCGTTCAGGACGTCGACGCGCACGGCGCCACTCTAGTCGCGTGGAGGAGCGCCTCGGCCGAGCCGCGCCTCCCGGTCACCGGCGACTCCGCGGTCGCGACGACCCTCCAACCGGCGGCCTCGATCGCGGCTGCGGCACGGCGGGTCGCCTCGTCTGTGGTTCGCGGCGGCCGCGCGAGCCCGAGCTCGAACTGCGGCTTGACGAGCGCGACCAGGTCGCAGCCGCTCGCGAGCCGCACGCGCCCCGAGAGCTGCGGCACCGCCTCGGCGAGCGAGAGGTACGAGAGGTCGACCGTCACGACCTCGAGCTCGTCGGGGACGAGGGCGGGCGTCAGATCGGCGAGGTTCGTCCGCTCGAGGACGACGACGCGCGCGTCCTGTCGAAGCGATCCGACGAGCTGGCCATGGCCCGCGTCGACGGCGTAGACGCGGCGAGCGCCGTGCCGGAGGAGCGTCCGCGTGAAGCCCCCGGCGGCGGCTCCGAGGTCGAGGGCTACTCGCCCCGCGGGGTCGACCGCGAACGCCGCGAGCGCCGCCTCGAGCTTCGCCTCGCCACGGAGCGGCGCCTCGGCGGCGGTGCGCAGGCGGATCGACGCCCCTGCGCGCACCCGCGAGCGCGGGCTCGTGCGCACGAAGCCGTCGACCTCGACGAGCCCGCCGACGATCGCCTCGACCGGATCGACCTCCGGGAACGCCTCCGCGACCAGCTCGGCGAGCGGGCGGAGGCGCCTTCGGCCCTACTACCTGAATCCGCTCACGGCGCGAATCCTAATCGGCGATCAGCCGGTCGAGCTCGCGGCGCACATCCTCGGCGGGCCGGACGACGTTCCAGCGTGGCCCGTCGTCGCCGAGCAGGACGAGGCCGGTCTTCTTGTCACGGCCGAGCGCGGCCCAGGCGCGGTCGCGGTCGACGCGGACCGGTCGCGGCTCGAGCGTCTTCTCCACGATGTCCGTGTCCCGGCCGGACAGGCGGAGTGCGGCGAGAAGGCCCAGCGCTACGGCGCGCCCGTGCGTGACGCCCTCGTAGCCCGCGGCCGCCTCGAGCGCGTGCGCGAACGTGTGCCCGAGATTGAGAATCGCGCGCTCGCCGCGGTCGCGCGGGTCGCGCAGGCAGACCGCCGCCTTGAACGCCGCGCACCGCCGTACTAGCTCGGCATCGGCCAGCTCCCAGAGCGGCTCGCCGGCCAGCAGGCCGGTCTTGACCACCTCGGCCATGCCCTCGCGGCGCTCGCGCTCCGGCAGCGTGGCCAGAAGGGACGGGTCGATCACCGTCCGCACCGGCCAGTGGAACGTGCCCACGAGGTTCTTGCCGGCGGGAAGGTCGATCGCCGTCTTCCCGCCGATTCCCGCGTCGACCTGGCCGACGAGGCTGGTCGGAACCGAGACCCACGGCACCCCGCGAAGGTACGTCGCCGCCGCGAAGCCAGCGGCGTCGGTGAGCGCTCCACCGCCGAGCGCGACGATCGTCCCGGCGCGCGGGAGGCGCAGCTCCTGCCACAGGCGCTCCACAGCCGCGACGGTCTTCGCCTCCTCCCCGGTCGGCAGCTCGTGGACGGAGACGAGCCGCGGCCCGAGCGCGACCTGAGCCTCGGCGCCGTGGATCCCGAGCACGTGCGGCTCGGACACGAGCGCGGCGGGCGCGTCCGGGGTCAGACCCCGGAGCTGGCCGAGCGCGCCATGGCTCACGTGGATTCCCGCCGCCGCGAGGACGACGTCGTCGGCGTCGCGCACCTTCGCGTCCGCGACCTCCTCGTACAGCGGCCGGCGCTCCTCGTACAGGCGCCGGAACTCGGCTTCGTCCTGCGCGAGCGGCCGATCCGAGCCGCGTACCCGTTCCCACGCCGTGTCGACGTCGACGTCGATCCAGACCGTGACCGCGTGCTCCCTGAGCGCCTCGCGAACCTTCGCCGACGTGACCGCGCCGCCGCCGAGCGAGGCGACCGAAGCCTCCGTCGTCCCGAGCGCCCAGACCGTCCACTCCTCCTCGAGCCGGCGGAACTCGGCCTCGCCGTGCTTGCGGAAGAAGGTCGGGATGTCGTCGCCGGCGGCGTGCTCGACCATCGCGTCGACGTCGTTGACCGGCCGGCCGAGCCGCCGCGCGACCTCGCCCGCGAGCCGCGTCTTCCCCGCGCCCATGAACCCGACGAGCGCGACGTGCTTGGCTAGCGGCGAGTCCAGCCGATCCGCTCCAGGTACGCCCGCCAGGCGCCGACGAAGTCGCCGAGCGCGTCGCCGCCGAACTTCTCCCGCGCCGCCCGCGCGAGCTCGAAGGCCACGGCCGCCTCGGCCACGACCGCGAGCGCCTCGACCGCCGACACGTCGCTCCGCTCGACGAGTGCCTGAGCCGGCTCGCCGGTCTCGAGGTCGACCGAGCGGAGGGGCCGCATCAGCGTCGGCAGCGGCTTCATCGCGGCGCGGACGACGATCTCCTCGCCGTTCGAGACGCCTGCCTCGATGCCCCCGGCGCGGTTGGTCGTGCGGCGCCGGTTCGGCTCGATCTCGTCGTGCGCCTCCGAGCCGCGCAGCGCCGCCAGCGCGAACCCGTCCCCGATCTCGACGCCCTTCACGGCCTGGATGCCCATGAGCGCACCGGCGAGACGAGAGTCGAGCCTCGTGTCGCGCGTGACGTACGAGCCGAGCCCCGGCGGGACGCCGCGAGCCCGCACCTCGACCACGCCGCCGAGGGTGTCGCGCGCGGCGCGCGCCGCGTCGACGGCGGTCGGATCCGCGCCGTGCTCGTGGAGCGCCGCACCCGCGACCTCGACGCCGATCTCGCGCAGCAGCGCCTTCGCGACCGCCCCCGCCGCCACGACCACCGCGGTGTGCCGCGCGCTCGCCCGCTCGAGCGCGTCCCGAACGTCCGCGAGGCCGTACTTCTGGACACCGGCAAGATCGGCGTGTCCGGGCCGCGGCAGCGTGACCGGCTTCGTGCCCTTCCCCGTCTGCTCGCCCTCGGGCGGCCATGGGCTCATCCCCCACGTCCAGTTCTTGTGGTCGCGGTTGCGGACGAGGAGCGCGAGCGGCGTCCCGAGCGTCCGCCCGTGCCGGAGCCCGGCGAGCACCTCGACCTCGTCCGTCTCGATCTGCTGGCGCGGACTGCGACCGTAGCCCTGCTGGCGGCGGCGGAGGTCGGCGTCGATCGCGCCGCGGTCGAGGACGAGACCGGCGGGGAGCCCGGACAAGATCGCGACGAGCGCCGGCCCGTGCGACTCGCCGGCCGTGGCGAGCGACAGCGTCACGGCCGGAACGGGCGGCCGGTCGCGCCCGCGAAGCAGATCCGCAGGTACGCGGTCGTGATCTCGGCGCAGAACCGCCGCCGCCCGGAGGTCGCGTAGCTGAACGAGCCGAGGATCGAGCCGGTCGCGAAGAAGCAGTACGCACGCACGGCGACCGGAGACGCGTTGCAGAGCCGCGCGGCGCGGCGCCCGTTCGCGTCGTTCGAGGCGAGGTCGGCGGCGGCGCCGCGGATGCACTCGCGAGCCATGTCCCCGGCGAGTGCGCAGATGCGCTCGATCCTCGCGACGTCGCCGCGCGTGTTGCCGGACGCGTCGCGGCCGAGCGACTGGAAGCAGGTTCTCACCCAGCCGGGCTCGCTCTTCCGGCACCACGCCACCGTCTTCGTCCACGAGTAGCCGACGTCCGGGAGGATCTGCGAGGTGACCATGAGGTAGCAGTAGAGCTTGTGCCGCTCCGCGACCGCCGTGCACGGATAGAGCGGCTGTGAGCGCTTCAGCCAACGCGACCGGTACCCGTACGAAGAGGACTGGTTCTCCATGAACACGCCTCCCGTGCACGAGATCTGATCCCAGGAGGTCGCGAGCTGGTCGCAGATCTTGAGCGACAAGGGCAGGTCGTAGCCCGTGTAGATCATCAGCCCGTGTCCGAGGCCGTGGACGCACTGGTACGCGATGAAGGCGATGCGACGGACCGATGCCGACGCGCAGAGGCGGCGGGCGACGGCGCCGATCTTGCCGTTCGGCACGCCCTGGAACGCGCGCTCGAGGATGCCGTGGTAGTAGCCCGACCAACACGCGGCCGAGCCCTTCGCGAATGCCTCGCCGACGTTTCCGTGGAAGCGCGTCAGCGAGCCGGCGCCGATCGCGTGCGCGATCCGGTGGCAGTTCTCCTCGACGTAGCGATTCGTGCGCATGTCGCGGACGAACGTCGCGAGCGCCGCCTTCGGGCCGTAGCGGTACGCGAGGTTCGCGAACGCCTGCTGGAAGCAGCTCGCGTCGAGCTTGCAGTCGGAGAGCTTCGTCTTGTCCGGCTTGAACGCGGCCGCGACGGACAGCTTCTTCGCGGCGTTCGCGGCCGTGATTCCCGACACGTAGGCGGCGAGCTCCTGGATCTGCTGCGCGTTCAGCTTCCCGGCGAACGGCGGCATCCCGCCCCCGCCTTCGCGAACCTGCCGCTGGACGACGGCGAACGTCGGCTGGAGCTGGTCGAGGTTCGGGCCGACCTTCCCGTGCGTGCCGGCGTCGCCGAGCGTGTGGCACCTGCCGCAGCCGGAGCTCGTGAAGAGCTTGGCGCCTGGGCTCGTGCCTGCGCGCGCCGGCGTCGGTTTCGCGGCCTCCTTCTTCGCGCCGCCGCAGCCGACCAGGACCGTTGCCGCGAGGGCGAGGACGACGAGACGCGCCACGGCCTCACGCTAGCGCGAAACGGCGGCGCGCATGACCTCGATCGGGGCCGGGACGCCCGTCCAGAGCTCGAACGACGCGGCCCCTTGGCGCACGAGGATCTCGGCGCCGTCGACGACCGTCTCGCAGCCGGCGGCTCGCGCGGCGGCGACGAGAGCGGTGGGCGCGGCGCCGCGGGCGTAGGCGAGGTCGACGACCTGCTGGTTGCGGCGAGGCTCGGCGAGGAGCTCGTCGCGCACCGGGGTCGCGTTGACGAGGATCGCTGCGTCGGCTCCGTCGGGGGGCCAGTCGGGGTCGCTCCGCGAGGCCGCGCGCACGTCCGCGCCGGCGTTTGCGAGCGCGAGCGCGACGACCCGGGCCGCTCCGCCGCGGCCAAGGACGAGCGCGCGGGCGCCCGGCGAGATCACGACCGCCGAGACGACCGCCGGGCCGTCGGTGTTGAAGCCCTTCGTCTGGCCGTCGCGGAACACGAGCGTGTTGACGGCGCGCGCCTCCCGCGACAGCTCGTCCAGCTCGTCGCAGAGTTCCGCGACGGCGGTCTTGTGCGGCATCGTGACGTTTGCACCGGCGAAGCCGAGTGCCGCGAGCCCGCGCACCGCTTCGGGCAACGCTTCGGGGGCGACCTCGAGCGCGACGTACGTCCAGTCGAGCCCGCGCGCGGCGAAGGCCGCGTTCTGCATCCGCGGCGAGAGCGAACCCGAGACCGGCTGGCCGAGCAGCCCGACGAGCCGAGTCGACGCCTCGATCATCGCTGGGGAGCGAACGTCACGCTCTCGGCGCAGCGCCGTTCCACACGCGTGCGCCTCTCCTGGCTAGGCTCGAACGCAAGGCGGGGGCTCAGGGGCCCCCAGCACACGCGCGCGTCATCCATTCAAAAGCCGTGAGCCCGCGCGTACCGCTGAAACTCGGCGTAGCTCGCCGTGAAGAAGTGGTGCACCTTGTCGGGCTTGCGGACGAAGTAGAGCCAGTTCGCGCGGGTCGGGTGCGCCGCAGCCTGCATCGACGCGAGACCCGGGTTCGCGATCGGGCCGGGCGGCAGCCCGGCGTGGAGCCGCGTGTTGTACGGCGTCGGGTTGGCCAGCTGCGACTCGTGCAGCGGCTCCGTCCCGGGGACGTTGAGCGCATAGCGGATGGTCGCGTCGATCCCGAGCGGCATCCCCGCGTGGAGCCGGTTGTAGATCACGGCCGCGATCTTCGGCCGGTCGTCGGGCGCGATCGCCTCCTTCTCGACCATCGAGGCGATGATCAGGACGTCGTACGGCGTCAGGTTCTTCTTGCGCGCGTACGAGAGGTCGATCTTCGACCAGTTCCGCTTGAACGCGACGAGCTGCTGCCGGACGAGCTGCTTCGTCGTCGTCTTGCGGAGGAAGTCGTAGGTCGCCGGGAAGAGGAAGCCCTCTAGCGAGCGCCGCTTGCGGTCGCGGGCGAACTTGCCCGGAAGCGCGGAGCGCGCCGTCAGCGCGAGGTACTGCTTCGAGCTCAGGCGCGGACGGACGCCGCGCTCGCGGTGCGCGATCTTGTCCACCGCGGTGATTCGCGAGGCCATCTGCGCGCGCGTGAAGCCCTCGGGGAAGACGATCCGGAACGGCTTCGGCGGGGGCGGCGGCGTGAGCGTCGTCGCGGGGGCCGCCGAACGGTCGTGCACCTTGCCGACGACGACCACGGCGCCCCACGCGAGCGCGGCCAGCAGCACCGCGAGGAACGCACCCGCGACCACGCGCCGGACCACGACCTGCCGCCGCGTCGGACCGCGATGGCGCCGGACCGGCGGGCGCGGCGGGTCGATCAGCTCCGGCTGCTGCACCACTCGAGGTAGGTCGTCAGGAGGTGGGCCGCGGCGCGCGCGTCTTCTGGCGCGCGCGACGGGGTCTGACCCGCGAGGGTCGTCGTGAAGCGCTCGTCGAACTCCTCGACCGGGACGTCGACCGCGGCGCGGAGCGCCTCGACGAAACGCGCTGTCTCGACCGCTTGCTCGCCGTGCTCGCCGCGCAGCGTGAGCGGTAGCCCGACCACGATCCGCTCGGCCGCCTCCGTCCGGACGAGCTCCGCGAGCCGCGCAAGGCCCGCGTCGGTGGACGCGCGCTCGACGACGCCGACGGGTCGGGCGACGGTTCCAGTCGGGTCCGAGACGGCCACTCCGGTCCGCGCGGAGCCGTAGTCGAGGGCGAGCACCTTCACGCGAGGGCGGTGAGGATAAGCCGTTCCGCCCTCTCGAGCGCGTCTCCTAGCTTTTGCGGGTCTTTTCCGCCTGCCTCGGCGAGCGTCGGCCGGCCGCCGCCCCCGCCGCCGATGATCGGCGCGACCTCGCGGACGACCGCCGCCGCGTCGACGCCCCGCTCCGGCAGCGACTTGTCGAGGTTCACGACGAGGAACGCGCGCTCGTCCGCGGCCGAGCCGAGCAACACCGCGAGCGCCTGCTCGCGCTGCCGCAGCTGGTCCGACAGATCCCGAAGCTCGCCGCCCTTGAGCGCCTCCACCGTCGCGACCACCACGCCGTCGTTGCGCCGGATCTCCACCTCCGGCCCGGCGGCGGCCTCCGCCGCAGGCTTGCGCTTGGCCTCGCGCCGCACGCGCTCGAGCTCGGCGCGCAGCTCGTCGGCCTCGCGCGACCGCTCGTGCAGGAGCGCGTAGGCCTCGCCGGACGTGACGGCCTCGATCCGCCGCGCGCCCGCGCCCACTGACCCCTCGCCGAGGACCGCGAACGGCCCGATCTCGGCGGTCGAGCGGACGTGCGTGCCGCCGCAGAGCTCGCGCGAGTAGTCGTCGATCTCGACCACGCGCACGACGTCGCCGTACTTCTCGCCGAAGAGCATCGTCGCGCCGAGCCGCTGCGCCTCCTCGATCGGCGTCTCGTAAACCCGCACCGGCAGGCCCTCGAAGACCTTCTCGTTGACCTGACGCTCGATCTCCTCGCGCTCCTCGTGCGTGAGCGCCTGCGGATGCGTGAAGTCGAAGCGAAGCTTGTCCGGCCGGACGGCCGAGCCCGCCTGGCGCACGTGGTCGCCGAGCACGTCCTGGAGCGCCTTGTGCAGGAGGTGCGTCGCCGTGTGGTTCGCCATCGTCGGGAAGCGGACGTTCCACGGCACGACCGCCCGGACGCGGTCGCCGCGCGCGAAGCCCGAGCCCTCGAAGACGAGCAGCTGGTCGTGCTCGAGCCGGATCGCCTCGACGAGGTCGGCTCGGGCGCCGGTCGCCTCGTTCTCGACGAACCCGACGTCGGAGACCTGGCCGCCGCCCGCGGGGTAGAACGGCGAGCGCTCGAGCTTCGCCTGGAAGAGCCCGTCGTCGAGGTCGGCGTAGGCCGTGATCGCCGTCAGCACCTCGGTCCGCTCGTAACCCACGAACTCGGTGGGCGAAGCCGTCGCCGCAAGGCCCACGTCCACCGCCACCCCGCTCGTCCGCCGCGAGATCTCGCGGTGCTCCTCCATCAGCCGCGTGAACTCCTCCTCGTTGACGCCGAGGCCCCGCTCGCGCGCCAGCTCGACGGTGAGCTCGATCGGGAAGCCGTACGTCGCGGCCAGCTTGAACGCGTCCTCGCCGCCGATGTCGCCGCCGCCCGCGGCCGCCTCCTCGAAGACCTTCATCCCGCGCTCGAGCGTCTCGGCGAACCGCGCCTCCTCGGCGGCGAGCGTCCGGTGGATCTCTGAGCGGTGCTCGACGAGCTCCGGGTAGGCGTCGCTCATCTGCTCGATCACCGCGTCCGCGAGATCGGCGAGGAACGGCGCCTCCATCCCGACCCGCAGCCCGTGCTGCGCGGCGCGGCGAATGATCCGGCGCAGGACGTAGCCGCGCCCCTCGTTCGACGGCGCGACACCCTCGCCCGCGATGAACGTCATCCCGCGCCCGTGGTCGGCGAGGACGCGGAGCGCCTTGACCGAGTCGCCGTCGTCGCCGATCGACGGCGCGCTCGAGCGGATCCAGTCCATGATCCGCGTGTAGCCGTCGGTGTCGTAGACAGACGGGACGTTCTGGAGGATCCGCGCCGTCCGCTCGAGCCCGAGCCCCGTGTCGATGTTCTGCTGCGGGAGGGGCGTCAGCGTCCCGTCCGGGTGGAGCTCGTACTCCATGAAGACGAGGTTCCAGAACTCGAGGAACCGCTCGCAGCGCGTGCAGCCCGGCAGGCAGTCGGGCTCGCGGCAGCCGACCTCCTCGCCCCAATCGAAGTAGATCTCCGAGTCGGGGCCGCACGGGCCGGGCCCGCCGACCGACCAGAAGTTCTCCGACGAGGGCAGCGGGACGATCCGCTCCGGCGGCATGCCGACGCGCTTCCAGAGGTCGATCGCCACCTCGTCGGGCCCGAGGCGGAGCTCCGGGTCGCCCGCGTGGACGCTCGCCCAAACCCGGTCCCAGTCGAGCTCGAGATGGTCGCGGACGAACTCCGTCGCGAGCTCGATCGCGCCCTCCTTGAAGTACTGGCCGAACGAGAAGTTCCCGAGCATCTCGAAGAACGTCAGGTGAAAGGTGTCGAGCCCGACCTCGTCGATGTCGACGGTGCGGAAGCACTTCTGCGCGGTCGTCGTGAGCAGCGCCGGCGGCTGCTCGCGCCCGAGGAAGTACGGCATCTGCGGCTGCATCCCGGCCGTCGTCAGCAGCGTCGTGTGGTCGTCCGCGCGCGGCACGAGCGGCGCCGACGGCACCCGTAAGTGCCCCTTCGACTCGAAGAAGGACAGAAAGCCTTCGCGGATCTCAGCTGCCGTCCGCACCACGGCATTCTAGGCGCGGCTATGGCGCAGACTCACGCGTCAGCGGGTAAAGACGTTGGCGAGCGCCTTGACCCCTTCGGCGTCCAACGCTGGCGTCGGCGTCCAGTCGACGACGGGCGGCTGTATTGGCCAGATCTGACGCAGGTAGGCGAGCGTAGATGGCTCAGCTCAACATTCACATTGGCGGTGAAGGCGAAGATCTGCGCTACGAAGTGGTCGATAGTGATGGTCGTGCAGTAACCGTCAGCGAGCACAAGAGGCTCGAGATGTTCTTCGACTGACTCCGAGAGGGTCAGTCGACGCGACTGGATTGTCGAGAGATCGCCGTGTTCGCGCGCCCCGAGTAGCACGACAGCTTCCGGCGACGGCTCGCGTGCCTCGCGCAAGTGGCGTAGATGTTCGGGCGGCATCTTCGCCGTGGCGGGTGGAGCAGCTCGGCGGTCGCAACGGTCTTCGCGATCCATGCTGCGACGAGTCGTTGAGCGGTGGCGTCGAGCCGGGACTGGCTGGCCCGCGATCATCGGTTTGAGGAATCGCGAAGCGGCGCTCTCCAAGTTCGACATCCAGCCTTCGTTGCACGTCCGACAGACCGGAACGGTGGCGTCGATGTTGCTGGTCTCCCAGGTCCGTAGCGTGTCGCCCAGAGACTCCTGACCGATCGAGACGGTGAATTTGGCGTCTCGCTCGCGAACGAGCCCACGATTTAGCCAGTCGGGCCAGACGTGCTCATTGCTGTTTGCCCGCTTTGCACAAAAAGGACAAAGCCGCGCCACGTGTCAGCCGGTCCGAGCTTGCTCCTCGTCCTCGGCGGCGATCTCCTCGCGAATCTTCTCGAGCGACCGCCGGATCAGCCGCGAGACGTGCATCTGCGAGATCCCGACCTGCTGCGCGATCTGCGACTGCGTCAAGCCCTTGAAGAAGCGGAGATGCAGGATTCGCCGCTCGCGCTCGTCGAGGACGCGGAACCCGGGCGCGAGCACGGCGCGGTCCTCGGAGACCTCGTACTGGTGCTCCTCGGTGCCGATCGACTCGAGCGGATCGAGGTCGCCGTCCTCGTCCTGCCCGCCGCCCGACGACAGCGACAAAGAGCTGTACGCCCGGCCGCTCTCGAGCGCCTCCAGCACCTCTTCCTCCTCCACGCCGGCCCCCTTCGCGAGCTCGCTGATCGTGGGCGAGCGGCCGAGCTGCACGGTCAGCTGCTCGACGAGCCGGGAGAGCTGGACGTTCAGCTCTTGGAGGCCGCGCGGGACGCGGACCGACCAGCCCTTGTCGCGGAAGTGGCGCTTGATCTCGCCGATGATGTTCGGCGTCGCGTAGGTCGTGAGCTCGACCCCGCGGTCGAGGTCGAACCGGTCGATCGCCTTGATCAGCCCGATCGCGCCGATCTGGACGAGATCCTCGAGCTGCTCGCCGCGGTACGAGTAGCGGCGCGCCAGCGAGCGGACGAGCGACATGTACTGCTCGATCAGCTGCTCGCGCGCGGCGAGGTCGCCGTGCTCGTGGTAGCGGCGCAGGAGAACCTTGTCGTTCTTCTCGCCGGTGCTCACGCCGCCCCGCCCTCCGGCGGCTCGACGCTCTTCGTGAGCGTCACCCAGTCGCCGTCGTCGTCCGCGCGCAAGGCGACTCGGTCGACGACGGCGTCGAGCACGCGACGAAGCCCGACCGCGCCCTCGTCGTGCTCGAGCTCGGCGCGAACTCGCCCGTCCGGAAACGGCCCGACCCGCGCCTCGATCGCATCCTCGTGCACGCACACCGAAACGGTCACCTCGCCCTCGCGAGTGCGGTTGTCGAGGAGCTCGTCGAGCGCGATCTGAAGGTCTTCCAAGTGCTCGAACGTGAGGTTCAGCCGGACGGCGAGGCCGCCCAGGACGAGGTGCGCGACGCGGTAGAAGTCGCGTTCGGCCGGGAGGGTCAGCGTGATCTCGTCGTTCATCGTCGCCATCCTAGAACGCACTTTCGATCGATCCAGATCCGACGATCGCGCCGTTTTCGTACAGGACAGCCGTCTGCCCGGGGGCCACGGCGTACGCGGGATCGTCCAACTGGAGGCGGAATCCGCCTTCATGCGGCTCGACCCGCGCGGGCACGGCCGGCGACCGGTAGCGGAGCTTCGCCTCGGCGCGGTCGACCGGCACGTGGAGCCGGCCGCGCACCTCGACGGTGCGGCAGGCGAGCGACTCGCGCGCGCCGACGACGACGGTGTTGGTCGTGGGGTTAGTGCGGAGCGCGTAGACGGGCGCGCCTGTCGCGATCCCGAGCCCGCGCCGCTGGCCCGGCGTGAACCGCCAGAAGCCGTCGTGGCTGCCGAGCTCCGCGCCGTCCTCGCCGACGATCGCGCCTCGCGCCGCCGCGAGCCCCTGCCGCTCGAGGAACGGCCGGTAGTCGCCGCCCGCGAGGAAGCAGGCCTCCTGGCTTTCCGCGCGTGCCGCCACCGCGAGCCCGGCGGCTGCCGCCTCCGCGCGCGTCTCCGCCTTCGTCTGCTCGCCGAGCGGGAACTCGATCCGGTCGAGCAGCGCGGGATCGAGACGGCCGAGCATGTACGACTGGTCCTTCGCCTCGTCGGCGGCGCGCGCCAGCAGCAGCCGCCCGTCGCGGCGGATGACGCGCGCGTAGTGGCCGGTGAAGAGTCGCGACGCTCCCGCGCGTCGCGCGAACGCGAGCAGCTCGGCGAACCGGAACGACCCGTTGCAGCGCGCGCAGGGGTTCGGCGTCTCGCCGCGCGCGAACGAGCGGACGAACGGGTCGACGATCGCGCGGCGGAACTCCTCGCGCAGGTCGAGCGTCACGTGCGGGAGCCCGAGCGCGTGGCACGTCTCCCGCGCCGCGATCACCGCCTCGGGCGAGCAGCACGCGCGCTCGGCGTCGGGGCCGTCCGGATCGAGCCAGAGCCGAAGCGTCACGCCAATCGCGTCCGGACCGGCGCGGAGGAGCGCGACCGCGCTGTCGACGCCGCCGCTCATCGCCACGGCGACCCGCTCCGCCGAGGGCGCGGCGCGGAAGATCGGCCCGATCGCGTTCGCGAGCGCGTCCGCCGCGAGCGGCTCCCCGGAAACCGCCGCCGCCTCGAGCAGCGTGAGCCGCTCGAGCGGTCGCGCGAGCCCCGGCGCGTCGGCCGACACGATCCGGTCGCCGTCGACGGCGAGCCGGACGAGCGCCCACGCGCCGTCGCGCGACGAGTCTCCCGCGACCTCGATCACTCGTCCAGGCTAGCGGCTAGGAGAAAGAGAAAAGCCCCACCGCTGCCGATGCCCTCGCGCCGTGAGAACCTGGACTGGCCAGGTGGGTGCCCTGCCGGCTTCGGTGGGATGAGCACCTAACCGGACGCGGGCTCCCATTACGTCGGTGTTGGTTCAAACGTAAAGCGCGAAGCCACGAACAGGGTCGGGCTGGTCGCAGTGTAGTCGCGTCGGCGCCTCAGCGCGCGTAGGTCCACCGGATGCGGCGCGTTCCGTGGAGGCCGATCCGGTCGGCGAGCGCCTTCGTCACGTAGAACGCGCGGCCGGGCGCCTGGAGGCCGCGGTCGATCACCTGCGTCAGCACCTTCGTGCCGTGGTAGGAGACGTAGATCTTCACGCCGCACGGCAGGACCGGGTGCGCGATCCCGAGCGTGCTCGCGTCGAGCCGCTGGCCGCACGCAGTCCGCGTGCGCTTGCGGGCCGGGTTGTAGGGCGCTGCGAGCGCCGAGTACCACGTCGCCGCGGGCGCCGGCAGGCCGCTCTTCGCGTGGTGGCGGCGCGGCGACTCGATCGCCAGCGAGACGAGCGCCGCGAGGAGCGCCACGCCTGCCAGCACGAACGTCCGCTTGGCGGCGCCCGCGCTCATCCGAGCACCGCCGCGCCGAACGAGTCGCGGACGAGCGCGTCGAACTCGGCCGGCAGAAGCCCATCCGGAGCGGCGAAGTCGCGCAGGTACATGAGCAGGAAGGATCGCTCTTCGTCGCGCGCGGCGTCGCCGGCTGCCTGCTCGCGCGCGATTCGCTCCAGGTCCCAGAGGTTCCACGGTCGCGGACCGTCGACCGCAGGCGGCTCGGGCGGCGGGGCCGGCGGAAGCGGCGGAAGCTGCGCCGCCCGTCGCGAGAGGAATCGCGGCCCGAAGACCCGCCGCACGGGGCCGCTAGCTCGAGGGTTCGTCCGGCGTCTCCGCGGTTTCCTGCGGCGGAGCCTCGGACGCGGGCTCCTCCTCCGGCTCGGCGGCCGCCTGCGCGGTCCGGGTGGCCAAGCCGGCCGGCCGCGTCGGCTCCGCTTCCCGCTCGGCGGCTCCGACGATCGCCTCCGCCACGCGCGTGGCCGCCTCCTCGCCGAGCCCCGCCGCCGCGAGCAGCTGCTCGGCGCCCTGCTGCGCGCGCACGAGCACGGCCGACGCCTGCGCGCGGGCCCACTCGAGGGTCTGCTCGACCTCGGCGCGTGCGGTGTTCGTCAGCTCGGTCGCCTGGTGCCGCGCCTGCTCGAGCAGCCGCGTCCCCCGCGCCTCCGCCTCCCGAAGCTCGGTCGAGGCCTCGGCGTTCGCCTGTGCCACGAGATCGCGCGCCTCCTTGTTCGCGGCGCCGAGGATCTCCGCGCGCTGCCGCTCGCTGTCGGCGCGGTAGCGCTCGACGTCGGCGTCGCGCGCCTGAACCTCGCGCTGGCGCCGCCGCACCTCCTCCTCGGTGCGGGCGAGCTGCGCGGCCGAGGCGTTTTGCGCGTCGCGCTCGAGCGTGTCGGCGAACTCGGCCGCCGCCCGGATCAGGTGCAGCGCGTCCATCCGGACTGCGTGGCCCGTGGGATCGACCTGCGCCGAGCGCCCCGCCGCCTGCACGACCCGCAGCTGCGCCTGGAGCTGCGCCACGTGCCGGCGGAACGCCTCGAACGCCTCGTGGACGCGCTCCGGGTCGTAGCCGTCCCGCGTCCGCGGCAGGTCATCCACCTGCGGAAGCGAGGTGAGGGCCGGCGCGCGGCTCGGCTCTTGGCTTTGCTCTAGCGTCGCCATCTCGTCCGCCGCAGTATGAAGGTGGGTCAGGACGGCTCGGTCACGACGCGGACGCCGAGCTCGCGCAGCTGCTCGTCCGCGACTGGAGTCGGCGCGCCGCTCATCGGGTCGACCCCGGCCTGGTTCTTCGGGAACGCCTGCGTGTCGCGGATGTTCGGCTCGTCCAGGAGCGCCATCAGCAGCCGGTCGATCCCCGAGGCGATCCCGCCGTGCGGCGGCGCTCCCATCGCGAGGGCGTCGAGAAGGAACCCGAACTTCGCGCGCTGCTCGTCGGGCGAGATCCCGAGGAAGTCGAACATGCGCGCCTGGAGCTCGGGCTCGTGGATCCTGAACGAGCCGCCTGCGAGCTCGAGCCCGTTCCCGACGAGGTCGTAGGCCACGGCGCTCGCGGCGCCGGGGTCGGTGTCGAGGAGCGGCAGGCTCTCCGGCGTCGGCCGCGTGAACGGATGGTGCTCGGCGACGTAGCGTCCCTGCTCCTCGTCCCAGACGAGCAGCGGCATCGGCGTGACCCAGAGGAACTTCCAGGCGTCGTGGTCGACGAGCCCGAGCTCGCGCCCGAGGTGCAGGCGCAGGAGCCCGAGCACCTTCGCGACCATCCGCGGCTCGTCGGCGACGAAGAGCGCCGTCGTCCCCGGCTCGGCGAAGGCGGCGAGCTCCTCCGAGGAGAGGAACTTCGCGATCGGCGACGACACCTCGCCGTCGGCCCGGAAGACGACGTACGCGAGCCCCTTCGCGCCCCACGGCTTGGCCATGTCCTCGAGCTTCTGGACCTCGCCGCGGGAGAGCTCGCGCGGCACGCTCAGGTAGCGCACCGCCTGCGCGTTCGCGAAGACGCCGAAGCCGGAGCCCCGCGTCAACTCGGTCGCGTCCTGGATCTCGAGCCCGAAGCGCAGGTCGGGCTTGTCGCTGCCGTAGCGAAGCGCCGTCTCTTGCCAGCTCATGCGCGGGAACGGCGTCTCGAGCTCGATCCCGAGCAGCTCGCGCCAGACCCGCGCGACGATCCGCTCGGTCAGGCCGAACAGGAACTCCTGGTCGGGGAACGCCATCTCGACGTCGAGCTGCGTCAGCTCCTGGAGCCGGTCGGCGCGCAGGTCCTCGTCCCGGAAGCAGCGCGCGATCTGGTAGTAGCGCTCGAAGCCCGCGATCACGAGCAGCTGCTTGTAGATCTGCGGCGACTGCGGCAGCGCGAAGAACCGGCCCGGCTGGAGGCGCGTCGGAACGAGGAAGTCGCGCGCGCCCTCGGGGGTCGGCTTGGCCATGATCGGCGTCTCGACGTCGACGAACCCGGCCGCCTCCATCTCCTGCCGGACGATGGAGACCATCCGCGCGCGCAGGCGGACGTTGCGCTGCAGCCGCTCGCGGCGCAGGTCAAGCCAGCGGTAGCGGATCCGGAGCGTCTCGTCGACGCCCTCCTCGTCGAGCTGGAACGGCAGCGGCGTCGAGCGGGAGACGATCTCGAGCTCGTCGACCTGCACCTCGACCTCGCCCGTGGGGAGGTTCGGGTTCACGGCCTCGGGCGCGCGGCGGACGACCTCGCCCTCGGCGCGCAGGACGAACTCGTTGCGGATCTCGTGCGCTTTGCAAGCGGCCTCGGGCGCGCGCTCCGGGTTGACGACGAGCTGGCAGAGGCCGGTCTCGTCGCGCAGGTCGACGAAGACGAGGCCGCCGTGGTCGCGGCGCCGCGCCGCCCAGCCGGCGAGGCTAAGCCGCTTTCCGACGTGCTCCGTTCGGACCTGGCCGCTGCCGAGGTCGCGCCAGCTCATCGCGTCAACCTATCCACGAGCTCGCCGGCCGGAACGGCCACGTCGCTCTCGCCCCGTCGCCGGATCGTCGCTCCGTCGCCCTCGATCACGACCGTGGTGCGTGCCCCGAGCCGCTGCGCCTGCGTCAGCTGGCCCTTCAGCGACCGGCCCGCGTAGTCGAGCTCGGCGCCGAGGCCGCGCCGCCGCAGCTCGGCCAGGAGCCGGAACGGCTTCTCGCCCTCGGTCGCGAGGAAGACGTCGATCGCCGGCGGCTCGGCGCCGATCCCCTCGCGCTCGGCCGCGAGGACGAGCCGCTCGAGCCCCGCGCCGAACCCGATCGCGGGCGTCGGCGGGCCGCCGATCTCCTCGACCAGGTAGTCGTAGCGCCCGCCGCCGCAGATCGCCGACTGCGCGCCCTCCTCCGGCCCGAGGAACTCGAACGTCGTGCGCGTGTAGTAGTCGAGCCCGCGGACGAGCGTCGGCTCGACCGTGTACGGCACTCCATAGGCGTCGAGGCCCTTGCGGACCGCGTCGAAATGGACACGGCACGTGTCGCAGAGGGACTCGCCGATCTTGGGCGCGTCCCGGAGCGCCTCGCGGACGCTCGGCGTCTTCACGTCGAAGACCCGAAGCGGCGTCGTCGCACGCTTCTGGCGCGCCTCGTCGTCGAGCAGGGCGTCGTGCTTGTCGAGCCACGCGTTCAGCCGCTCGACGTAGGCCGGCCGGCAGTTGCGGTCGCCGATCGAGTTGAGCTGGAGCTCCCACTGCCGGACGCCGAGCCGCCGCAGGAGCTCGGTGTAGAGCTGGATGAGCTCGGCGTCGAGCGCCGGGTCGTCGGAGCCGAGCGCCTCGACCGAGAGCTGCCAGTGCTCGCGGAACCGGCCCCGCTGCGGCGCCGCGTAGCGGTAGATCGACTCGATCGCGTACAGCTTCACGGGCTGCGGGTCGCGGTGCATGCCGTGCTGGACGTACGCGCGGCAGATCGGCGCCGTCGCGTCCGCGCGGAGCGTGAGCGAGCGATCGCTCCGGTCGGTGAACGTGTACATCTCCTTCTGCACCACGTCCGAGCCCACTCCGGACGTGCGCGCGAAGAGCTCCGTGTCCTCGAACACCGGCGTCTGGATCGGCCGGTAGGCATAGAGCGCGCAGACGCGCTCCATCTCCCCCGTCAGCTTCCGCCAGAGCGGCTGGTCGGACGGGAGGATGTCGTGGGTGCCGCGCGGCGCCTCGAACTTCACGAGGCGCGTAGCTCCGCGAGGAAGGGGTTCCGTGCGAGCTCGGCGCCGAGCGTCGTGCGCGGGCCGTGGCCCGGGTAGACGACGGTGTCCGGAGGGAGCGTGTCCATGAGCCGCCGGATGGACTCGACCAGCGTGGCCCAGTCCCCTCCCGGCAGGTCCACCCGGCCCACGCCCCCCGCGAACAGGACGTCTCCCGAGAACAAGCAGCCGTCGGCAAGGTACGCGAGGTGCGCCGGCGAGTGGCCGGGCACGGTCAGCGTCTCGAACTCGATCCCCGCGAGCTCGAAACGCTCGTCCCCGGTGAGCAGGCGGTCGGGCGAGTACGGCCGGATCTCGATCCCGAGCGGGCCGTAGAAGTCGTCCGCCGCCTGGAGCACAGGCGCCTCCTCGCGCGCCATGTAGACGGGCGCGCCGGACGCCTCGGCCAGGTCGGCGACGCCGCCGAGGTGATCCCAGTGGCAGTGCGTGACGAGGATGCCGGCGCAGCCGGCGCCCGCGCGGTCGAGCTCGAGTTGCAGGCCGGCCGCGTCGTCGCCCGGATCGACGACGACGGCTTCCGTCGCGGTCGCGGCGCCTCGGACGACGTAGCAGTTCTCGCGCGCGGGCCCGAGCACGAACGTGTCCACCGTGAGGCCCATCGCACGAGTCTAACGGCGCCCTTCGTGGCGCCCGTCGCTAGGATCACGCGCCGTGGAGCGGTGGAACCTGCTCGAGCTGGACGCTCCCGGCGGAAGCCGCTCGCCGATCGTCCTGCACTCGAGCGAGGCCGCCCGGCTGGTCTTCGTCGCGTTGAATCCGGGGCAGGAGCTCGGCGACCACCAGGTCAAGGAGACGGCGGTCGTGGCCGTGGTCGAGGGCAGTGCGCGCGTCGACTCGGGCGGCGACTCGTTCGAGGCGGGCTCGGGGTCGGTGTTCCGGTTCGATCCGGACGAGCCCCGGTCGATCTCCAGCACCGCGGGCGCACGGCTCCTCCTCTTCCTCGCTCCGTGGCCCGGCGCGGGGCATTACCGCGGCGAGGAGCGCGAGCTCGGCTAGGACTGACCCTTCGTCCGGCGCAGGTAGGCGCGGTACGCCATGCGCTCGGTGAGGTAGATCATCGGCACGAACGCCGCGCCGTAGACCAGCGCGAGGGCGATCGACGCCGGGGCGGCTCCCTTCTTGTGCGGGAGCAGGAAGCTGAAGATGACCACGAAGAGCGCCACGAACAAGCCGCCGCGCTTGAGCGCGCGGCTCCAGGACGGGGGGTTGACCTTGCGCGCGGGACGTCCCGACCCGGACGCCGTCCGCCGACGCTCCTCCTTGGCCGGCTTGCGCGGGAGCTCGGCGGGATCGACCTCGACCTCCTGGCCTTCGTCGTCGACGTAGACGTACTCGTACTCGTGACGCCGGGACTTCTCGCGGCGGCGCCGTTGCTTCTTCGAGGGCACGTCCCAAGGGTACCCCGACTCGGGTCAGACGACCGGCTCGCCCTTCAGCACCACGTGCCGCACGAGCCGCCCGCCGAGGTGGTACGCGAGGTAGCGCCAGTCCGGTGCGTCGAGCAGCACGAGGTCGGCGTCGAAGCCGGGCGCGATCCGCCCGATTCGATCCGCCCGACCGACGACGTGCGCCGCGTTCACGGTCAGCGCACACAGGATCTCCTCGAGCGCTAGTCCGATCTGCGTCGCGGCCAGCGACGCGACGAGCGGGAGGCTCTCGCAGAACGCGCTGCCCGGGTTGAAGTCGCTCGCGAGCGCGACGATCGCGCCTGCGTCGACGAGCGCGCGCCCCGGCGCCTGCGGGCGGCCGAGGAAGAGCGCCGACGCGGGGAGCAGCACCGCGGCGACGTCCGAGCGCGCGAGCGCGCGCACGCCCTCGGGGCCGGTCGCCTCGAGGTGGTCGACCGACCGCGCGCCCAGCTCGATCGCTAGCGGGATCGCGCCCGCCTCGGTGAACTGATCGCCGTGGAGGCGCAGCGCCAGCCCGGCCTCCTTGCAAGCGACGAGGTACCGGCGGGCCGACTCGGCGTCGAACGCCCCGCGCTCGAGGAAGACGTCGGCCGCCTCTGCGAGCTCCCGCGCGGCCGGCAGCACCTCCGCGAGCGCGAAGTCGACGTACGACGAGGCGTCGTCGAGCTCGGGCGGCACCGCGTGCGCGCCGAGCCACGTCGGGATCCCGCCGGCTCGCCGGATCGCCCGCAGCGAGGCCAGCTCGGTCTCGCGATCGAGGCCGTAGCCCGACTTCGACTCGAACGTCGTCGTACCGTGGCCCAGCATCCAGGCCCGATGCTTGGTCACGGCCTCGTCGAGGGCCACCTCGCTCGCGGCGCGCGTCGCGCGGACGGTCGAGAGGATGCCGCCGCCGGCAGCGTGCAGCTCCTCGTAGCTCGCCCCGCCGACCCGGAGCGCGAACTCGTCGACGCGGTCGCCCGCGAAGCACGCGTGCGTGTGGCAGTCGACCAGACCCGGGATCGCGACGAGGCCGCGGCCGTCGAGCTCCTCGACGTCGCCCGCTAGCGGATCGAGGTCGCGCATCCGCCCGAGGGCGGCAACGCGTCCGTCCTCGCACAGGACGTAGGCGTCCTCGAGCACGTCGACGCGCCGGAGCGCCTCCCCGCGCAGCGGCGCATCGACCCCTGCCGGGGTCGCGACCTGCGCGAGATCGCGGATCAGGAGTCGGCGCACAGGGACGGGCGGCACGTCACGCCCGCGGCTCCTCGCGTTGCCGCTCCCGCCAGCGATACCAGCTCCACGCGTTCGCGAGCACGAAGAACCCGACCGCGACGAGGACGGCGCGCACGAGGTCGCCGCCGGTCACGGCGGCGAAGACGACAACGGCGACTGCGAGCACGCCGTAGAGGATCGCGCTGTCCCGGTGCGGGCGCTTAGGGATCGGCCGCGGCCGCCGCGCGCGTCCACCGTTCACGCGAGCTCCCCGACCTGCGCCTCGACCGCCGCCGCGAGCGAACCGTCTCGGATCGAAGCGGCCACGGCCTGGAAGTCCGCGGCCAGCGGCCGGTCGTCGACGAGACGCGGCGAGAGCGAGCGCACGAACTCTCGCGCAGCCCGCGCGCCCGCGCCTGGCTCGAGCGGTGCGAGGAACTCGACCGCCTGAGCCGCCGCGACGAGCTCGATCGCCAGTGCGTGCTCCGCGTTGGCCAGCACCTGCCACGCCTTCAGCCCGGCGGCGTTCCCCATCGAGACATGGTCTTCCTGGCCTGCGCTCGTGGGGATCGAGTCCACGCTCGCCGGATGACAGAGCGCCTTGTTCTCGCTCACGAGCGACGCGGAGACGTACTGCGGGATCATGAAGCCGGAGTTGAGCCCGCCGTCGGAGGTCAAGAATGCGGGCAGCCCGTCGGAGAGGGCGGGGTTGACGAGGCGCTCGAGGCGGCGCTCGGAGATGTTCGCCAGCTCCGAGACGGCCATGGCCAATGCGTCCAGCGCGAACGCCAGCGGCTGTCCGTGGAAGTTGCCGTTCGAGACGAGCCGGTGCTCGTCGACGAAGACGAGCGGGTTGTCGGTCGCCGCGTTCAGCTCGGTGGCGACCGTCGACTCGACGTAGTCGAGCAGGTCGCGCGAGGCCCCGTGCACCTGCGGCGCGCAGCGGAGCGAGTACGCGTCCTGCACCTTGTCGCACCAACGGTGCGCCTCGTTGATCGCGGAGCCCTCGACCAGCCGGAGCACGTTCGCGGCGGACGCGGCCTGTCCGTGCAGGGGTCGGAGGGCCTGAACCTGCGGGAGGAACCCGTCGCGCGAGCCCTGGAGCGCTTCCAGCGAGAGCGCGCAGGCGACGTCGGCCGCGAGCGCGAGCCGCCGCGCCCGCACCACGCCGAGCGCCCCGAATGCCGCCATGAACTGCGTGCCGTTGACGAGCGCGAGCCCCTCCTTCGCGGCGAGCTCGACCGGCTCGAGTCCCGCGCGTGCGAGGGCGTCCGCACCGGGCAATTGCTCGCCGTCGAGCCACGCCTCGCCCTCGCCGATGAGCGGGAGCGCCAGGTGCGCGAGCGGGGCGAGGTCGCCGCTCGCGCCGACCGACCCACGCGACGGGACGTGCGGGACGACGTCGCGCTCGAGGCAGGCGAGCACGAGCTCGACCGTCGCGACGCGCGCGCCCGAGAACCCCTTCGCGAGCGCGTTCGCGCGCAGGAGCATCGCCGCGCGGACGACCTCGCGCGGGTACGGCTCCCCCACGCCGCACGCATGGCTGCGCAGAAGCCGGCGCTGGAGCTCCTCCGTCAGCTCCTCGGGGATCGATCGCGACACGAAGCGCCCGAAGCCGGTGTTGACCCCGTAGGTGTGGCCGTCCTCGTGCGCCGCCAGCTGGACGAGCTCGAACGCGGCCTGCATCTTGGCCCGCGCCTCGTCCGCGAGCGTGGCCGGAGCGGCGCCGTGCGCTACGGCCCACACGTCCTCCAGGCGCAGATCCTCGCCGGTGAGCCGGATCGTGGTCGCCTGCGCCACGCCGCGAGTGTAGCTCCGGCCCTCGGCCGAACTCGGCGCGGGGCTCGCCCTTGCGGTTCGCGGTTTCGGGGCGCGGGGCGTTCCCATCCCTAGCCCCCACCCACCCACGGGGATCGAACCGTAGCGGGCCGACGGGGGCACGGAGGCACACGAAAGCGTGCCGACACTGCGCCGGAAGCGTGAATCTTCGTCCACGCCGCGGCGAGCGCGAAGCGTAAGACCTACGACTCGTCCAAGAGCCGAAGCTCGAGGAGCCGAGACGCGTCGAAGCCGTCGATTCGAAGCATCGCCCCGGCGGCGGTCGCAGCGGCCGCGGCCGGCATGAGGCCGACCAGCTCGGCCCCCAGCACGTCGGCGCCGCGGGCCCGCGCCTCCTGCTCGACCCGCGCCACGATGTCGTGGAGCGCCGCAGCCTCGAAGTCCTCGACGTTCATGCTCACCTGGACGACGCCGGCGCGCGGCAGGTCGAGCCCGAGCGCACGCACGCCCGGGAACCCGCCGCCGCGCTCGCGGACGAGCGCCGCGACCTCCCGCGCGACGTCGACCGTCCCGCGCAGGTTGACGTTGAACGCGATCAGCGGGCGCCGCGCACCGAGCACGACGCCGCCGGCGGTCGGGTGCAGCTCGCCCGGCCCGAAGTCCGGCTCGAGCTCGCCGGTCGCCAACCGGCGCGCCAGCTCCTCGGGCCCACCGCGCCGAAAGAACGCAGGCCCGCGGCCCGGCGCGAGCTCGCCGTACGCGAAGACGGGCAGCGACAGCTCGCTCCCGACGCGCTCGGCCAGCGCCAGCGCACACGCGCACGCGCGAGGCATGTCCCTCGGCCGGACGGGCACGATCGGCACGACGTCGGCGACGCCGATCCGCGGGTGCGCGCCCTCGTGGCGCCGGAGGTCGAGCTCGCGGACGGCGCAGGCGATGCCGTCCAGGAGCGCCGCGATCAAGGAGTCCCCGTCGCCGACCAGCGTGAACACCGAGCGGTTGTGGTCGGGATCGGCGTGGACGTCGAGAAGCCGAGCGTGCCGTCCGAGCGCGCGGCCGATCCGGTCGATCACTGCGGGATCGCGCCCCTCCGAGAAGTTCGGCACCGCTTCGAGCGGGAGCGGCATCTGCCTACTCTACGAGCGCTGAACCGACGGAGCGCGGGCGCGATTAGCCTTCGGCCGGTGAAGGTCTACTACGACCGCCGGGCAGCCGAGTACGACGACTGGTGGCTCGGCACGGGCCTCTTCGCCGAGCGCGACCGCCCTGGCTGGGACGACGAGGTCGACGGGCTGACCGGCGCGCTCGAGGCTCTCCCGCCGGCGCGGACGCTCGACGTCGCGTGCGGCACGGGCTTCCTCACGCGCCACCTCGCGGGCGAGGTGGTCGGGCTCGACCAGAGCGCGAGGATGCTCCAGGTCGCGGCGGCTCGGCTCCCGGACGGGGTCGAGCTCGTCCACGGCGACGCACTCCCGCTGCCCTTCCCAGATGGCTCGTTCGGACGCGTCTTCACGAGCCACTTCTACGGCCATCTCGAACCTGTCGAGCGCGAGCGATTCGTCGCAGAGTCGCGACGCCTCGCGCCCGAGCTCGTCGTCGTCGACTCGGCGCTCCGGCCCGACGTACAGCCGGAGGAAATCCAGGAGCGCGTCCTTAACGACGGCTCGCGGTGGACAGTCCTCAAGCGCTACTTCACCGGCGCGAGCCTCGCCGAGGAGCTCGGCGGCGGACGCGTGCTCCACGAGGGGCGCTGGTTCGTCGCCGTCTCGGCTTGACGAGACGGCGCTCGTCCTACCGCTCGCTCGCGTCGCTCCAGCGCGACAATCGCGCCTGCCGCGCCTGCGTCGAGGTTGGCTACCCGCTGGAATCGACGCCCGTCTTCGAGGGAGGCGAAGGCCGGCGCGCGTACATCCTCGGCCAAGCGCCGGGTGCGGTCGAGGCCGTCGAGCGCCGCCCGTGGCGCGGCCGCGCCGGGAAGACGCTGCGCCGCTGGCTCGATCTCGACGAGGAGGAGTTCTACGCGACGTTCTACTGCGCGTCGGTGACGCGCTGCTATCCGGGGCGCGCACCGAGCGGGCGCGGCGACCGGACGCCGACGCCGCGCGAGCAGGAGCTCTGCGCGTTCTGGCGGGAGTGGGAGCTCGCGTTGCTCCGGCCGAGGCTGCTCGTGCCGGTCGGCGGCCTCGCGATCCGGCGCGTGCTCGGGCCGACGCCGCTCGCCGAGTGCGTCGGCCGCCGCTTCGAGGTCGACGGCCTGACGACGATCCCGCTGCCGCACCCCTCCGGCGCGAGCGGATGGCTGAACGCGCCGGCCCACCGCCGCCTCGTGGAGGAGGCTGCCGCGCTGATCCGCGACGAGCTGGCAGCTGGCTAGATTTCGACGGTGAGCGCCGTCCCGTACCGCAGCACGTTCTTCCGTCTGCTCGGCTTCCTGCGCCCGTACCGGGTCTCGCTCGTCGTCTCGATCGTGCTCGCGGTCGGGTCGCAGGCGGCGCAGATCGCGCTGATCTGGCTGACGGGCCACGTCGTCGACAAGGCGCTCCTGCCCCACGACTCGCACGAGCTCTGGCTCTTCGTCGGCGCGATCGTCGCGCTGGGCGCCGTGAAGGCGGTGCTGATGGTCGGCCGCCGGCTGATCTCCGGGCGGCAGGCGCTCGCAGTCGAGATGGACATGCGAAACGGGATGTACGCGCGGCTCGTCCGGCTCTCGTTCGGCTTCTACGACCGCCATCAGACCGGACAGCTGATGAGCCGCGCGACCGTCGACCTGCAAGGCGTCCGCTTCTTCCTCGGCTACGGGCTGATCTTCTTCTTCCAGAACGTGCTGACGGTCGTGTCGGTGACCGCGGTGCTCTTCTTCTTCCAGTGGAAGCTCGCGCTGATCGCCCTCGCGATCACGCCCGTGCTCGTCGTGCTCGCGTACCGGTACAGCCACGCCGCGCACCCGACGCTTCGCGACGTGCAGCAGCGCCTGGCCGACGTGGCCACGGTCGCGGAGGAGAACATCGTCGGCGTCCACGTCGTGAAGGCGTTCGCGCAGGAGCCGGCTCAGGAGCGCGAGTTCCGCGGCCGCTCCGAGGCGGTCTTCGAGAAGACCCTCGAGGCCAACCGGCAGCGCGCGCTCTACGTGCCGCTGATCTCGTTCGTCCCGCTACTCGCGCAGGCGGCCGTGCTGCTCGTCGGGGCGCGCATGGTCGTTCACGGCGAGCTCTCGCCCGGCGGCTTCACCGCGTTCAACCTCCTGCTCGTGATGCTGGTCACGCCGCTCCGCTCGCTCGGGATGTGGATCGGCCAGGCCCAGCGTGCGACGGCCGCCGGCGAGCGGATCTTCGAGGTGCTCGACGAGCGCGACGAGATCGCGGACGCGCCGCACGCGCGCGAGCTGCCGCCGGGCCGCGGCGAGGTGCGCTTCGAGGACGTGTTCTTCGAGTACCTGCCGGGCCGGCCCGTCCTGCGGGGGATCGACCTCGACGTGCCTGCGGGTCGGACGGTCGCCTTGATCGGCCACACCGGCTCGGGGAAGTCGACGCTGACGTCGCTCGTGCCGCGCTTCTACGACGTCTCGGCGGGGCGCGTCCTAGTCGACGGAGTCGACGTACGCTCGGTGACGCTCCGCTCGCTCCGACGGGCGATCGGCGTCATCTCCCAGGATCCGTTCCTGTTCTCGGCCACGGTGCGCGAGAACATCGCGTTCGGCGCGGGCGACCTCTCGGACGAAGAGGTCGAGCGCTACGCGCGCGCGGCGCAGGCGCACCAGTTCATCCAGGCGCTGCCGGAGGGGTACGACACCGTGATCGGCGAGCGCGGGATCACGCTGTCGGGCGGTCAGCGGCAGCGGCTGGCGATCGCCCGCGCGCTGGCTGTCGACCCACGGATCCTGATCCTCGACGACGCGACCGCCTCGGTCGACGCTTCGACCGAGGCGCGCATTCGGGTCGGCCTGCGCGAGGCGCTTCGCGACCGGACGACCCTGATCATCGCGCACCGGCTGTCGACGATCGCGCTCGCCGACGAGATCGTGGTCTTGGACGCGGGTGGCGTCGCCGCGCGCGGCACGCACGAGGAGCTGCTCGAGACGAGTCCCGTCTACCGCGAGATCTACGAGCACGGCCTGCTCGAGCGGCAGTTCGCGGACGCGGTCGAGGCTCGCGGCGGCGCGGAGGTCGAGCTCGGGGTCGGCGCCGGCGCCGAGGTCGAGGAGGTGGCTTGAGGTGAGCGGCGTGGTGGCTTCTCTTCCGGGCGGCGCGGGGACCGTTTCGTGGGCGAATCGTCACGCCCTCGGCACGAAGGACACCTGGCGGTCGGGCTCCGGGCGGGTTACGCTCGCGCGTGAGCAGGGGGAGGGTCGGGACCCGAAGTTAGTCGCGCGCGAGTGCCAGAAAGAGGCCGCGCGATGAGAGTGCACCAGCCGGGCGGCCACCTGCTCCGAGAGCGCGGCGGCCGCGTAGAGGACTGGTCGTGGCGCCAGACGCGCCGCCGGCTCGCGACGCTCGCGCGCCTCACGAAGCCGTACAAGGCTCGCACCGCCGCCTCGATAGCGTCCCTACTCGCCGCGACCGCAGCAGCCCTCGCGCCCCCGTTCCTCGCCAAGTACGCGCTCGACGACGCGCTCCGCGACCAGGGCTCCGTCCGCCTCTACGTCATCGTCGCGGCGTTCCTCGCCGCCGGGCTCGCGAACTGGGGCCTGACCTACGCGCAGACCTACCTGACCGGCTGGGTCGGCGAACGCATGCTGGCCGACCTCCGGACGCGCCTCTTCCGCCACCTGCAACGCCTGTCGCTCGGCTTCTACGAGCGCAACCGCGCGGGCGTGATCATCAGCCGCCTGACGAACGACGTCGAGGCGCTCGACCAGCTCGTCACCGACGGCGTGACGAGCCTCGTCCAGAACAGCCTGACGCTCGCAGGAACCGCGATCCTCCTCTTCGTCCTCGACTGGCGGCTCGCGCTCGCCACGCTCGCCGTCATCCCGCTCATGAGCGTCGCCACCGCGATCTTCCGCACCCGGTCGAGCCGTGCATACGCGGCCGTGCGCGAGCGACTCGGCCTCGTCACCGCGACCCTCGCCGAGGACATCGCCGGCATGCGCGTCGTGCAAGCGTTTACGCGCGAGCGCGCGAGCCAGCGGAACTTTCGCGCGGTCGCCGAGCGCTACCGCGACTCGAACATGCAGACGGTCGTCCTGAACGGCCTCTACTTCCCGTTCGTCGACCTGCTCTCCTCGATCGCCCTCGCCGTCGTCCTCGGCTACGGCGGCGACCTCTACTTCTCCGGCGCGGTGACGATCGGGACTCTCTTCGCCTTCATGCTCTACGTCCAGAACTTCTTCGATCCCGTCCAGCAGCTCTCGCAGCTTTACAACACGTTCCTCTCGGCCACGGCCGCGCTGGACAAGATCATGGGCGTTCTCGACGAAGAGCCCGAGGTCCGCGACGGGCCGAACGCACGCGACCTCCCGCGGATCGAGGGCCACGTCCGCTTCGACGGAGTCCGCTTCCGCTACGGCCGCGGGGACGAGGTGCTACACGGCATCGACCTCGACGTGCCCGCGGGGACGACCGTCGCGCTCGTCGGCCACACCGGCGCCGGCAAGTCGACGATCGCGAAGCTGCTCGCGCGCTTCTACGACACGACCGAGGGCCGCATCACGATCGACGGCCTCGACCTCCGCGACGTGACGCAGGCTTCGCTCCGCCGCCAGCTCGGCGTCGTCCCGCAGGAGGGCTTCCTGTTCGCGGGCACGGTGCGCGACAACATCGCCTTCGGCAAGCCCGACGCGACCGACGCCGAGATCCGCGCAGCGGCGCAGGCGGTCGGCGCGCACGACTTCGTCATGCGCCTCGAGGACGGCTACGAGACCGAGCTCCAAGAGCGCGGCACGCGCCTCTCGCTCGGCCAGCGCCAGCTCGTCGCGTTCGCCCGCGCGCTGCTCGCCGACCCGCGGATCCTGATCCTCGACGAGGCCACGTCCTCGGTCGACATCGGCACCGAGCGCCGGATCGAGGCGGCGTTGCGTCGCCTCCTCGCCGACCGAACCGCGTTCATCATCGCCCACCGCCTCTCGACGATCCGCGACGCCGACCTGATCGTCGTCCTCGAGCACGGCCGGGTCGTCGAGCAGGGCACGCACCGCGAGCTGCTCGAGCGGCGCGGCCTCTACACGTCGCTCTACGGCGACTGGGCTGCCGACGTAGCCTGAGCGGGTCCTTTAGGTTTCCGGCCATGAGAGGCGCGCTCTTTGCGGCGGGCGCGACTGCGGCGGCCCTGATCGCTCCGACGTTCGGAGCCCGGGCCTCGAGCACCGACTTGTACGTCGCGACGCTGACCGGGTCGCAGCAGACCGTCGTCACGCGCACCGGCTCCATTCACGACGAGCTCGGGTGCACCTACCACGTGAACGACGCCGACCGCGAGGTCCTGACCTTCTCGGCCACGCGGCGCGTGCCCCTCGCCCTCCGACCGGGCGGCACGCTGCCTCGACTCGCGCTCGCGGCGCGCGTCACCGTCACCGGCTCGCGTCACCGTCAGTCCGAGCTCATCGACGGCGACCCCTCCGTCTGCGACGCAGGCCAGCCGCCGCGCACGACGCGGTGCGCGCGGAGAGTCGTCCGGACGCGCCTCGTGCTTCGCCCCTCCGGCGGGACCCGGTTCGCGCTAGTCGGCGCCCTCACAGGCCGCCGCACGTGCGCGACGACCCTGACGACGCCGGACCGGTTCCCGCTGCCGTCGGAGAGCCGCCTGCGGGTTCCGCAACGGCCGGTCGCGGCGGTGTTCGCGAAGGCTCGGGTTCGCTCGACGACGAAGAGCCACGGGATCGTCGAGACGACCAACCTGCGCTGGACGCTCGTCCTCCGGCACGCGTGACTCGGGTCTAGAGTCCACCCAGGTGGACCTGGACCCGCAGACCGAGGAGCGAATCGAGCAGCCCGTCTCCGAGGAGGCCGAGCGCGAGACGCGCCTGACGCCCGAACAGGCGGTCGCCGCGATGCGGATCAACGTGCCGCCGCGCGCGAACCGGAAGCTGCGCGCCCTGCTGGAGCGGGTCAACGCCGACGACCAGCTCAAGGCCTGGTGGCACGTCTCGAACGTGAACGCGGTCGCGCGCCTCGAGATCAACGACCACTCGTGGGTGCACATCCAGATCGTCGCGAACATCGCGCTCAAGCTCCTGCGCCAGCTGACGAAGCACGGCGTCGAGCCGTCGCTCGTCCGCGACTACGGGCTCGAGCGCGACGACGCCGAGGTCGTCGTCCTGCTCGGAGCGCTCCTGCACTGCATCGGCATGTCGATCCACCGCGACGGGCACGAGGACTTCAGCCTCTTCCTCGCCGAGCCGAAGATCCGCGAGCTCCTCCAGGGGATCTACGACGAGCCGAACCTGACCGTGATCGCGGCCGAGGTGCTCCACGAGATCACGAGCCACCGCGACTACGGCAAGCCGCTGACCCTCGAGGCCGGGATCATCCGCGTCGCCGACGCGCTCGACATGGCCAAGGGCCGCTCGCGGATCCCGTTCGAGCACGGCAGGGTGTCGATCCACTCGCTCTCGGCCGCGGCCATCGAGGACGTGACCATCACGGACGGCGACACGCGCCCGATCAAGATCGAGATCCTGATGAACAACTCGTCCGGGATCTACCAGGTCGACGGCCTCTTGAAAGCCAAGCTGCAGGGCTCGGGCCTGGAGCCGTACGTCGAGGTGATCGCCCACATCGACACCGAGACGGAGCAGCGCCTCGTGCCCGTCTACCGGCTCGAGATCTAGGTCGGAGGGGCCCGAGCGCCGCTACAATGCCGCGACCCGGTGCGGGGTCGTCTAATGGTAGGACGCCTGACTCTGGATCAGGTAGTCAAGGTTCGAGTCCTTGCCCCGCAGCTTCTCTGTAGGCGGCGTGACCGTAAGCAGGTCGTAAGAAACGGCCGGCGCCCACGGCTCTAGAACTCTCGACTTAACCCGCGGAACCTGTCATTTTCTCCTGGGTCACCAGGGGAGGAAACCAATGAAGGTGACGCTCGTTCGCGTCCTGACCGCGCTCACAGCGGCGCACGCGGTTGTCGCCGCCGCGTCGAGCACCGCAAAGTGAGCCCTAAACCGACGTTGCCCTCGTCGGGTTTCCGGCTGGCGGGGATCGAGGGGCTCCGGGCGATTGCGGCGAGCTCGATTGTGCTGGTCCATGTGTGGGATGCGTCGACGGGCGGTGGGTTGTCGACGCCGCTTTGGATCAGCGATGCCGTTGCGACGCTCGCTGTCGGCGTCACGCTGTTCTTCACGCTGTCCGGCTTTCTTCTCTACCGGCCGTTCGTCGCTCGAATCGTGCGAGGGGAGAGCCGGTTACCGATCCGGGCGTACCTGCACAACCGGTTCCTGCGCATCGCGCCCGCGTACTGGTTCATCTTGCTCTACGTCTCGCTCGTGCTCGGGTCGGCGCACGTGCGGTTCGGGGCGCGCCTCGTGAACGGCAGGCTCGACGATCCGCTCGCGCTCCTCCAGGCTGGCTTGTTGCTGCAGGACTACCGGCCGTCGACGATGATCGTCGGGATCGGTCCCGCCTGGTCGCTCGCCGTTGAGGTCGTCTTCTACTGCACGCTGCCGATCCTCGCGATCGCTGCGGCGCGCGCCGTGCATCGCCAGCTCTTCCGTGGTCGTCGGGTGCTCGTCCTGCTGGGGCCGCCTCTCCTCTTGCTGGCCGTCGGGCTGTGCGGGAAGCATGCCGCGCACATGCTGCCCGGATCGCCGACTGCCGGCTACGGCAACAACCTGCACTCCGTGATCGAGCGCAGCTTCTTCGCTCAGGCCGATCTCTTCAGCTTCGGGATGGCTGTCGCCGTCCTCCACGTCCAGGTCACCAGCGGTGGGTTGACGCTGCCGCGGTACTGGCGACGCGCCGCAGTGGCGCTGGGACTGCTCGTGTTCATCCCGTGCGCATGGACGATGCACGGCGGTGAGCACAGCTACCTGATGCAGAACACGGGCGAGGCGCTAGGGATCGCACTTCTCTTCGCAACGCTCGTCGTTCCAGACACACGCGACACGCGTCCACTGCGGGTGGTGCGGCTGCTCGAGCATCCCCTGCCAGTCGCCGTCGGGGTCGCTTCGTACAGCCTCTTTCTCTGGCATTTCCCGATCATCTATTGGCTCCAGGCCCACCACGCTCTCCTCGCAGGCTGGGCCGGGCTGCCGGCGAACATCGCGATCACCGCGGTGGTCGCGGGGACTCTCTCGGCTCTGACCTACCGTTTCGTCGAGCGCCCGGCCCTCATGCACAAGCGGCCGACCCGCGATCGCGAGACGGAACCCGCAGCTGCCGCGCTGCCCGCCGCAGCGGTCGAAGCGGCGCTGCCCTGAGCGTCAACGCCGCTCAGGCGTCTTTTTCGCGAACGCTCGACCTCCAGAAGCGTCAGGCGTCGGGGTCCCGGAGCCCGACGAGGTCATGCCTTCAGAACGCGTCGGAGTACACCAGCGTCCCGCGCATCCACGATTCGTGGGCCGGGAGTCGCAGCACCTGGAACGCTTCATCCGGGATTCGTAGTGACGGTTTCCTGAACCCGTGGTCTGCCGCCAGGTCGAACCCGAAGCGCGAGTAGTACGCCCGCGCCCCTTCTAAGAACACGAGCGGCACGTTCCGCTCGACCAGCAGCTCGAGGCCGCGGAGATCAGCCTCGTCCCGATGCCCTGCTCCTGAAACGCCGGCACTACGCCGATCGGGCTCAGCACCTGCACGGGGACCAAGCGCTTGGGAGCGTCGAGCAGGCTCGGGCTGAACATGACGTGACCGACGATCTGGTCGCCCTCGACCGCCACGAGTGAGCGGCGCGCAGACGACCGCGCAGCCAAAGTCCTCGTGAACACCGATCGCACGCGGAAGCGTTCGCCGCGTCCCAGTGTGTTTGCATCCTGTAATGGACGCCACTGAATGCGTTGCGGTCACGAGCTCAGCGGGAATACCTGTCTCTGATCCGCCTCTTTTGGCGCATCCGTCATGGGAGGGGTCCCGCTGGGCGCATTCCGGGGGGCGCGGGACCCCCTCCCATACGCGTCGGTGGAGGTTACCGCTCACCGCGACGAGCGGAGTGGCCTGTGCGAGGAGCCGGGCGGGTCGAACGGCGACTGCGGCCGGGCCGCACGACCGCAACGCCCGGGGGAGAAAGGGGCGCCCCGACTCCTCGGCCCCTCGGATTCGCGTCGAGCCGGCCAGAACCTTCCGGCTAGTGCGTATGGGCCGCAAGACGAAGACGGTTCCGCGGCCGGAGCTCCCGACGGAAGCGCACCGACTCGGCGCGCGGACGCGACGGTGGCTGCGTCCGCGCGCTCGGGGATCTGTCGTTAGCGAGCGACGTCCCCCTGCTCGACCTCGCCGCGCCACGCGCCGCTCTCGGCGCCGCGGCTCTCGATCAGCTCCCTGAACCTCTCCAGATCGCCGCGGATGCGGCGGGCGTCGAGCGCGAGCGCCGAACCGGCCTTCTCGACCGGCCCTTCCGCCTGGTAGCTCATCGAGAGACGGACAAGCGTCCGCGACTCGCCGAGCTCCTCGAAGGTGACCGTACCGCGGGTCTTCTTGCCGTCCTCGCTGATCCAGCTGATCTGCCGGTCGGGGTGCTGCTCGAGGATCTTCGCGTCCCACTCTGCGCTTCGGCCGCCGATCGTCGCCGCCCAGTGCATGCGCGTGTCGTCGAGCTGCTGCACGTGATCGACGCCGTCCATGAAGAGCGGGAAGTCCTCGAACTGCGTCCACTGGTTGTACGCGGTCGAGACCGGGACGTTCACCTCGATCGACTCGTCGATCGCACGTGGCATCGTCCCGCCGCCGATCCAGGTCGACACGCTTCTCGCGATCCAGCGACGCGACTGCGGCAGCACGGCTGCCAGCGCACCACCGGCCGCGGCCGACAGCAGGAGCACGTTACGCACGCGGTGACTGCGCTTCTTCTGGATCCGCGCCGACGCCTGTCGCAAGTCCTCGATCGCGTCGCGCAGCTCACGCCGCAGCTCGCTGTCTGCGGCCAATCGTCTGCCCGCAGCGACGAGACCGACGTTCCTCGCAGCGCGCTGCCGCGCCGCTTCGGCATGACCGATCGCCGAGAGCAGCCGCCGCCGGAACTTCTCGTCGCGCGCCAGCTCCGCCGTGACCTCGGCTCCGGTCGCCACGTTCTCCCTTACCTTGGTCGTCCTGTCACGTCCAAGCATCTTTTTCCCTTCTCTGTGAGTTCCGAAGAGCGTCCGCCCGCGAGCGGGAGAGGCACCGGCAAGCCGGTGCCTCTCCCTCGAAGCCTCTCCTAGACGCCGTAGTCGCGGTATCCGGCGCCGCCCGGCCCGTAGTAACCGCCGAGGCTGCCCCGATACGCATCGTCGCGGTAGCGAGTCTCGTCGAACTCCGGCGCGTTCTTGATCTCGTCCTTCGTCCGGTTGACGAAGACGGTCTCGGAGTCGAGGTCGACGTCCCTGATGACCCCGGCCGGCAGCATGACCTTCTTCCCGAAGATCCACGGCCCGGTGTCGACGATGATGAAGCTCGCGCCGACGTCGTTCGACGCGTCGTCCACCTTCCCGATCGACCCGTCGATTGCTTCGACGCCGAACCCGGTCAGATCGCTCTGCGTCCACGTCGTCTCGCGGTACGCCCAAACGTCCGCTGTAGCCATGACGACCCCCTTGTTAGACAGATGGCTTGTTGAGTCGTCGCCGTCGCGCCGCGACTCGAAACCTGCGACCCAGAGCCGACGCCGCTACCCCGGGCGCGGTGATGATCGCGAGGGTCCAGTCGAGGGGAGCTGGCTTGGTAGCCCATTCCGGCCGCAACCTCACCACGAGCAGAACCCCATTCGTACGGTTGCCCGTACGGGAAAAGGCCGGCTACCCGACGATCCGGAACGTGCTCGTGCCCATCAGCGTCCCGTAGCGCGCGTCCTTCCGCGGCCCGAGGCCAGGCCACACGTACCACCGGTACAGGCCGGCGCTCAGGCGGCGCCGCTTTCCCTTGTACTTCCAGGTCCGCGTCAGCGCGAATGCGCTCGCGTTCGGCCAGGCGCTCAGCACCTTCTCGTTGCCGACGAACAGCTGGACGTTGTAGTAGCGCGCCGACGACGAGCTCTGCCAGTCCAGGCGCGGCGGCTTCTTCAGCTTCGCGCCGTCCGGCGGCGACACGAGAAGCGCGCGCAACGGTGTGGCCGCGACCGCGACGCCGCGCGAGGCGTTCCCCGTGTGGTCGAAGGCGACGGCGAGGTAGCGGTACGCGACGTCGTTCTGAACCGAGCGGTCGGCGAAGCTCTTGCCCGCGCCGCGGTACACGCGCACGCCCGGAGCGCCCGGCTCGGTGCCCGACCGCACGATCTCGACGCGGTCGAAGTCCGCGTCGCTCGGGTTCGCCCACGTCAGGCGCACGATCCGGTTCCCGCCCTTCGCCTTCAGCGACTTCACGTCGCCGGGAGCCGTGCGGTCGACCTGCACCGGCGGCACCTGCGGCGTTCCGGCCGGCGGCTTCGGCCTGACCGTCATCGTGGCCGTGCCGGTCGAGACGTTTCCGCTCGCGTCCTTCGCGGTGAAGGTCACGGTCGTCACGCCCACCGGGAAGAACGCCGGCGCGTCGTTCGTCACGACCGGGCTGGGATCGACCGTGTCCGAAGCCGCCGCGGCCGCGAGGAACGCGGCGATCACGGGCTCGGACGCCGGAATCCCTGCGTCCACGGTCGCGTTCGCCTGGCTCGCCGGCGGCACGAGGAGGCGCGGCGGCGTGGTGTCGACCACGCTGACCTTGAACGAGACCGTCGCCGTGTTGCCGTGCGCGTCCGTCGCGCTGCACGTGACGATCGTGTCGCCGAGCCGGAACCGAGACCCGCTTGGGGGCGCGCAGCTGACCGGAAGCGGGCCGTCCAGCGCGTCGACCGCCGTCGGCACGACGTAGGTCACGATCGAGCCGTTCGGCCCGTCGGCCTCGCGGCGGATGTTCGCCGGCACCCCGGAGATCACCGGCGGCGCGGTGTCGACGAGGACGACGGTGACCGTGAAGGTCTTTTGCGTCGTGTTCGAGTGCGCGTCGGTCGCGGTGCAAGTCACGAGCGTCGAGCCGACGGGGAACGTCGATCCCGACGCCGGCGCGCAGTTGACCGGAACCGCCCCGTCCAAGTTGTCCGTCGCCGAGGCCGAATACGTCACGGCCGCTCCGGATGGGTTCGACGTGTTCATGCTGAAGTCGCCCGGCACGGTGAGGTTCGGCGCGGTCGTGTCGACGAGCGTGACCGTGACCTTGAAGCTCGCGCTCGCCGAGTTCCCGTGCGAGTCGGTCGCCGAGCAGCCGACGGTCGTCGTCCCGACCGGGAAGGTCGAGCCGGAGGCGGGCGAGCAGCTCACCGGGATCGGCCCGTCGAGGTTGTCGGTCGCGCTCGCCGAGTAGGTGACGACCTTGCCGCTCGCCGTGTCGGTCGTCGTGCTGATGTCGCTCGGGACGCTGATGACAGGCGGCGTCGTGTCCTCGGTCGTCACGGTCACGGTGAAGGTGCCCGTGCCGGTGTTGCTGTGGGAGTCCGTCGCGGTGCACGTCACCGTGGTCGTGCCGACGGGGAACGTGCTCCCGGAGGCCGGCGCGCACGACGGCGTCAAGGCACCGTCGACCACGTCGTTCGCAGTCGCGTCCGGATACGTCACGACCTTTCCGCCCGGATCGGTCGTGCTCGTCGAGATGTTGGCCGGGACGGACACGACCGGCGGCGTCGTGTCCTGGACGACGACCGAGGCCGAGTCGTCCACGCCCGTTCCGTCGCTCGTCGTCGTGTGGCACGTGACCGTGGTCGACCCGAGCGGAAACTGCGCCGTGACGGTGAACGAACCGGTGCCGGCCGTTCCGGGCGGCGTGTCGCAGGTCGCGGCGAGGTCCTCGCTCGTCGTGGGGTCGACCGCCTTCACGTGGTAGCTCGCCTGCGCGCCGTCCGGGCCGGTCGCCTCGACGGTCTCGCCGGAGACGCGGAGCGCCGGCGGAGCGGGGTTTCCGGCCGCCGGCACGAGCAGCGCAACCGCCGCCGCGAGCAGCAGCGTCGCCCGTCGAAGAAAGACCGTCATTCGAACCCCACTCTCACCCGCTCCCCCCAAACGTCTCGGGGGATGGTAGGCGCGATTGCCCCAACTGTCCACGGAGAGGCGTAGGTGGGCGCCGGACGGACTGCGGCCCGCCGCCCGGCGCCCTCGTCCCCGTCTACCGACGGAGATGCCAGCGGCCGGACGGTCTGCGGCCCACCGTCCGGCCTCGCTGGCGCATCCCGCCGTGCACACCGCTCCAGGGAAGGAAGGAGGTTTCGGCGGGTTGTCTCTTAAGACGCCCCGGCCGCGACTTTCTTGCAACCGATCTCTGTGACGGTCAGGCGGTGGCGAGGCGGTCGCCGGCGCGGAGGCCGACGCGCTCCGACTCCCCCGCCGCCAGCTCGAGCGCGGCGCGCGCCTCGCGACGCGCGGCCATGCGCCACGGGCGAAGGTTCCGCGTCACGTCGAGGACACGGAGGTCGCGGTCGAGCCAGACGACGTCGATCGCGAACCGCATGAAGAACATGTGCACGGACGACGCCGGCCGGAGAAGGATCCCCTCACCCTGAGGAAGCGCCCGCCACCCGAGCAACCCGCGCATCCGCGACCAGGGCTTGTCCGCGATCGCACACCGCTCGACGACGGTCTCGCCGGCTCCGTTCACGAGGCGCACCACCTTCATGCGTGCAGGTATCGGCCAACCTCAGGGAGGTACTTAGACCGTTCTCGGAGGTCGCAGCGCGCCGGCGCCGGAGCCGGGCTCCGCCCGGCGGGAGGCCGACAAACGGAGAGGCAACGGTGGAGCCAAGAGGCGCTGCGCCGGCTCCGCCAACAACGGACCGGGCGCAACCGCCCGCGAGGAGGGGGCACGTGGGGGAACCAGCTGGTTCCCCCACGAAGCGACGTCGGAGACGCCCGCGATCCGCCGCCGGAGCCGGGCTCCGCCCGGCGGGAGGCCGACAAACGAAGAGGCAACGGCGGAGCCAAGGGGCGCTGCGCCGGCTCCGCCAACAACGGACCCGGCGCAACCGCCCGCGAGGAGGGGGCTCGTGGGGGAACCAGGGGGTCCCCCACGGGTAATAGCCGACGTGGATGTGGTCGAAGTGGTTGGCGAGCGGGAACGAGGGCCCACCGAGGCCCAGCAGCGAGATGACCTGCTTCGGCTGGAGCTCGGCCGGGAGGAGCAGGATCGAGCGGACGGCCTTCTCCGTCAGCCCGCCGGGTTCCTGGTGCCCGTAGATCGAGACGCCGCCGAGGTCGGCGATGTCGATCGCGAGGCCGTAGATGTGCGCCGAGACGACGCCGGGCCGCGCGTACAGCCGGTGGCCCGAGAGCAGGCAGGAGACGGTCTCCTGGCCGAACGTCTCGGCGAGGTACTTCATCAGGACGACGACGCGGATGTTCACGCGCTTCGACGCGAGGTCGTTCCGGCCGCCGGGGTAGATCGTGATCCGGCCGTCGTTCAGCACCTTCGCGACGAGGTCGTCGTAGTGCGCCTGGAGCCCGTCGACGAGCGCGCGGAGGCCGACCGCGCGGTCGTAGTGCTCGAGCGCGACGGCCTGGTCGGCGGTCGACGTGAGGCCGGTCACGGCGAGGACGGCGTTCCACGCGTCACGGTCGCGATACGCGGCCAGCTGCCCCGCCAAGGCGCGGAGCTGGCCGGGAGTCGCCGGCACCGACGACGAGGCGCCCTGCGCCCGGAGCACGCCGAGCATGAGCGCCCAGTCGACGTGCGACTGGCGGGCGATCAGGCCGAGGCGCTTCGCGAACCGGGCGTCGAGGCGCCGCGCGGGCGGCGTCGGGTCCGGCAGGACGCGGTTCAGCCAGACGACCGGCGCGAGGCTCGGGCTCTCCGAGGCCTCCTGCCGCGCGCTCGCACGCACGACGGGAGCCCGCGTCGGATTGCGCTTGCGCGGGGTCGGCCGCGACTGCCGCTGCTTCGGGAGGACGTACGGCAGCTGCACGCGCGCCTTCTTCGCGTGCGGGGTCGTCGGGGCCGTCGAGGCCGCCGACTGAGTCGGAACCGCGTTCGTAGGAACCGACGCGCTGGCGGCACGCGCGCTCGCCTGACCGGTGGCCCCGGAGCCGGAGCCCGCGACGGGGTCGTCTGTCGAGGGCGACGACGAGTCCGAGGCCGACGTCGGCGCGACCGAGGAGTCGGGCGAGGCCGAGGAGTCCGGTGCGGGCGTCGCGTCGGGCGCCGCGGCAGGTGCGGCGGCAGGAGCTGCGTTCGGATCGGCCGCCGGAGCGGCCGCGTCGGGCGCCGGAGCGGCCGTGGGCGCCGCGGCGGAACCCGTGGCGGGCTCCGAGTCGGAGGTCTCGCCGCCGGCGCTGGTCGCTGCGGGCGCGTCCGAGGACTGCGACTGCGTCGAGTCGAGCGCGGACGCGATCTGGTTGCCGGCTCCGGCCGTGAAGGCCGCGCCCGCGAAGAAGACGAGGGTCATGACGGTGCCGAGCGCGATGCGGCGCGGCCGCGAGTAGCGCTTCGCCGGCTTCGGCCGCGGGTCGGCGGGCTCGAGCGGCGGCGAGAACGAGCGGTCGTCGCTCCGCCCGCGCGTCGGGCTGGCGTCGCCGCGGGAGGCGAACGCGAACCCGAGAAGCGAGAGGAAGAGGAGGCGGGAGAGAAGCCGCCCGAGGTGTTGGTTGCGAGGCATTGGCCTTGGCTCCAGTTCGTCGAGCGCCGAGGCCGCTGCTTCGGCGCGGGTCGTCACTTGATCCGCGGCCGCGAGCGGATTCGCCTCCGGGTATCGGCGCCCCCGCCGTCCGCCCGCACTCCCTCGTTCGAGGGGACGCACCTGCGCTTCCCCAGGTTGAGGGATGTGCCCTGCGCGAACGGGCAACCGATGTTCGCCGCAGTTGAAGCGAATGGCGGCGCGGCCACGCCCACGAAACGACGGAGGACCTCTCGGCGTGAGCCGTACACACATTCGCAGCACCGATTCGCTCTCGAAAGACCCCTCTTGTGGTGCGCCGGTCGGCGCGCGCGAGCGAATGAATGGAAGGGAGGTGAATCAGCATGACGTTTTCCGAGTGGTTTGAGCTTCTCCGGACGCATTGGCGCAAGGAGGAGGGCCAGACGATGGCGGAGTACGGCGTCGTCCTCGCCGTGATCACGATCGGCGCGGTCGCCGTCTTCACCGCTCTGTCGGGCGGCATCAGCGCTTCGATCAGCAAGGTCACGAAGCTCCTGCCGTAGCACTTCCCAGATCAAACGAAGCAAGGAAAGGAGGGATCAGGAATGCCGAGCGTCACCGAGATGCTTGATCTTCTGCGCGCAGTCCGCAAGCGCGAAGAGGGTCAGACGATGGCGGAGTACGGGGTCACCCTCGCCGTCATCTGCGTCGCCACGGTCGCCGTGTTCACGGCACTCTCCGGCGGCATCACCGGGTCGATCAACAAGGTCCTGAGCCTCCTCCCGTGAACCCCTGGACGGTGGGCTCCTTCGGGAGCCCACCTCCGTCCTCCACGCAAACCGAGATGACCATTAACCGTCGCCGCATCACATTCCGAAGCGAAAAAGGCCAGACGATGGTGGAGTTCGCCATCGCCCTTCCCATTCTGTGCTTGATCCTCTTCGCGGTCATCCAGTTCGGGATCGTCTTCAACAACTACATCGCCTTGACCGACGCCGCTCGCGCAGGTGCGCGCAAGGGCGCGGTAGCCCGGCAGACGAGCGATCCGGCTGGCGCGTGCGTGAACGCGATCAAGAGCTCGTCCGGGCTCGACCAGTCGAAGCTCGGCGCGACCTGCAGCTCCTCGTGGCAGCGCGCGGCGGACGTGACCGCGACGGCCACGTACCCCTACTCGATCAGCCTGCTCGGGTTCGTCGTCAAGTCGGGCACGCTGAACGCCACGACCACGGAGCGGGTCGAGTGAGCCGCGCGCGAGGGGAGAGCGGCCAGTCGCTCGTCCTCGCGGTCGTGGCGCTCGTGTCGCTGCTCGGGATGTCGGCGCTCGTCCTCGACGTCGGCTCGTGGTACCGCGCGAAGCGGAACCTCCAGTCGACCGCCGACGCCGCCGCGCTCGCCGGCGCGCAGGCGCTGCCGGACACGCCCGGAAACGCCACCACCCTCGCGGGCGACTACGCGACCAAGAACGCGTCCGACCTGGCGACGAAGGACGTCTCGCTCTCGACCAACCTCGTCCCGAACGACCGGATCACGGTCCACGTCACGCGGCCCTCCCCCGGCTTCTTCTCGCGGCTGCTCGGGATCGACTCCGTACAGGTCGGGGCCACGGCGACGGCGCAGTCCGAGGGGATGGCGCAGGCGCGGTACGTCGCGCCGATCACGGTTCGCAACACGCACCCGATGCTGGCCGGCCCCGGCTGCCCGTGCTACGGCCCGGAGAACGAGACGACGCTCCCGCTCGGCAAGACCGGCGCGCCGGGCGCGTTCGACCTGATCGACCTGAACGGCGACCCGAGCGGCACCGTCGGCGCGTCCACGCTCGCGAGCTGGATCCAGAACGGCTACCCAGACTACCTCGGCCTCGGCGACTACTTCTCCGACCCGGGCACGAAGTGGAACAACTCGACGATCCAGGCGGCGCTCAACGCGCGGGTCGGCACCGAGCTTCTGTTCCCCGTCTACGACACGCTAGGCGGCGGCGGGTCGGGCGCGACGTACCACATCATCGCGTGGGCCGCCTTCCACCTCGAGTCCGTGACGGCCAGCGGCAGCTCCGGCTCGATCAGCGGCTACTTCACCGAGGTCGTCTGGGACGGCATCCCCGCGACCACCGCGGGAGGCGGCGGTCCGAACCTCGGCGCACACACCGTTCAACTCGTCGACTGAATCGGCCGAAAAGGACATTCGATGCACCCGAAGCGAAACCAGAACGGCCAGAGCGGCCAGGCACTCGTCCTCACCGTCGTCTTCCTCGTCTCGATGCTCGGGATGTCGGCGCTCGTGCTCGACGTGGGCTCGTGGTACCGGTCGAAGCGAAACCTGCAGGCGACGGCCGACGCGGCGGCGCTCGCGGGGGCGCAGGCGCTGCCCGACACGCCGAGCGCCGCGCCCGGGCTCGCCGGCCAGTACGCGCAGAAGAACGCGTCCGACCTCGCGACAGCCGACTACTCGGTCGGCAGCAATATCGTCCCGAGCGACCAGATCACCGTGCACCTCACGCGGCCGGCGCCCGGGTTCTTCGCGAAGCTCTTCGGGATCGACTCCGTCAACGTCGGCGCGACCGCGACGGCCGAGTCGGAGGGCATGGCCCAGGCCCGCTACGTCGCGCCGATCACGGTCCGGAACACGCACCCGATGCTCGCCGGCCCCGGCTGTCCCTGCTACGGGCCGCAGAACGAGACGACCCTCCCGCTCGGCAAGACGGGTGCTCCCGGCGCGTTCGACTTGATCGACCTGAACGGCGACTCGACTGGGACCGTGGGCGCCTCGACGCTCGCCGACTGGATCCAGAACGGCTACGACGACTACCTCGGGCTCGGGGACTACTTCTCCGATCCCGGCGCGAAGTGGAACAACGCCACGATCCAAGCCGCGCTCAACGCACGCGTCGGGACCGAGCTCCTCTTCCCGGTCTACGACCAGCTCGCCGGGAGCGGGTCGAACGCGAAGTACCACATCATCGCCTGGGCCGCCTTCCATCTCGAGTCCGTGACCGCGAACGGCAGCTCGGGCTCGATCACCGGCTACTTCACCGACGTCGTCTGGGACGGCATCGCGGCCACGACGTCCGGGGGCGCCGGTCCGAACTTCGGCGTCCACACCGTTCAACTCGTGAACTGACCCAACCGATAGGAGAAAAGAGCACGCCGCCATGACCTACCGAGTCCGGAACATCCTGATCGCCGTGGTGCTGGCCGCACTCGCGGCCCTCATGACGAGCTACTACGTCTCGAACTACAAGCGCCACGTGCAGCAGGGCGAGAAGCACGTGTCGGTGTACGTCGCCGCGCACGACATCCCCGCGAACACGCCGGGCTCCGAGGCGGCGAAGATGCTCTCGACGAAGGAAGTGACGAAGTCGGCGGTCGCGCCGGGCGCGATCTCGAAGCCGTCGGACCTGAAGTCGTACATCTCGTCCCAGCCGATCTACGCGGGCGAGCAGGTGACGCTGAACCGCTTCTCGACGACGGCCTCGACGGGCGTCCACGGGCAGCTCAAGGGCACGCTGCGCGCGTACATCCTCCCGGGCGACGCGAACCAGCTCCTCGTCGGGACGCTGCGGGCGGGCGACCACGTCGACCTCGTCGCGAACTTCAAGTACAAGCTCGGGGCCTCGAGCAACACCTACGTCGCGACGCGGATCGTCCTGCGCGACGTCAAGGTGCTGCGCGCGTCCGCCGGCGGCGCTAGCAGCAAGTTCGCGAACGGCGGGCTCGACGCCAAGTACACGGTCATGCTCGCCGTGACCGACAACCAGTCGCAGAAGCTGCATTTCTCCGCCATGAACGCGGCGGGTCAGGGCTCCGGCAGCGGCTCGACGGGCTGGTGGCTCGAGCTCCGCGCGCCGGTGAAGTCGGCGGACAGCCCGGACAGCATCGAGACGCTCCGCACCATTCTCACGGACGGCCTCCGGCCGGCCCAGAAGGCGCTCATCGAAGGGAACTACGGAGGCTGAGATGACCGAGACCACTGACACCACCCGCGAGCGCGTCCGCGTCTACTTCACGGGGTCGTGCGAAGGCCTCGAGAATCTTCGCGAGGCGCTCTCCAACCACCCGGAGCTCGAGGTCGTCGGCGCGAGCGAGCAGGTCAGCCAGGCAGCGTCGGCCCTCGCCGGCGGCCACCTCGGCGCCGTGCTCCACGCGACCCGGTCGCCCTCGCTGCCCGTCAACGAGCTGGCCGCGATCCGCGAGCAGACGGCCGCGCCGGTGATCGTGCTCGCCTCGGGAGCGCACTCGACGCTCCTCGAGGAGGCGCTCGACGCCGACGTGTCCGATGTCCTGCTCCTGCCGCAGCTGACCGAGAACGTCGTGTTCGCGATCCGCAAGGCGGCGCACGCCGGCCGGCGGCTCGCCGCGCAGGGCGGCCACGGCCGCCGTGGACGGATCGTCACCGTCTTCTCGCCCAAGGGCGGGACGGGCAAGACGTCGATCGCGACCAACCTCGCGGCCGCGCTCGCCAAGCACCAGGGCAAGCGGGCGCTCCTGCTCGACCTCGACCTGCAGTTCGGCGACGCGGCGATCATGCTCGGGCTCGAGCCCGAGAAGACGATCTACGACCTCGTCGTCGCCCCGGGCGAGCTCGACTCCGAGAAGCTCGCGGGCTACATCACGCGGCACCCGTGCGGGCTCGACATGCTCCCCGCTCCGCTTCGGCCCGAGGACGCCGAGCTCGTGACGGAGGCCAAGCTGGCCCGCCTGCTCGAGGTCGCACGCGAGTCGTACGACGTGATCGTCGTCGACACCTCGCCGTTCTTCCACGGGCCGATGCTGGCCACGCTCGACCGGACCGACGAGCTCTTGATGCTCTGCGGCCTCGACGTGCCGACGCTCAAGAACGTCCGCCTGAGCCTCCAGACCCTCGAGCTGCTCTCGTTCCCGACGACGCGGATCCGCTTCGTCCTGAACCGGGCCAACTCGAAGGTCGGGATGTCGAAGAAGGAGGTCGAGGGAGCTCTCGACGTGCAGATGTCGTTCGAGGTGCCCTCCGACCGCGCGGTGCCGATCTCCGTGAACCGCGGCAACCCGGCCGTGCTCGCCGAGGCGGGCGCGGAGTTCACCGGCGCGATCAAGAAGATGGCGAAGGCGTTCTCGGGCGCTTCGCTGCCGCAGCCGAAGAAGGCCCAGCGGCGGCTCTTCGCAGCCCTCGGGAAGGCGTAGGGCGATGGGCCTCCACGATCGCATCAGCGGCCGGAACGGCAACGGTGCGGCCGCCGACGTCGAGCACTCGAGCTACACGCCGCAGCCGCGGGACGAGAGCACGGAGCGCAACGGCCCGGTCGACCCGTACGCGGAGCTGAAGACCCGGATCCACCACGCCTGCATCGCGAAGCTCGGCCCCGAGCTCTTCAAGAAGGAGACGACGGAGGACCTATCCGAGCGGGTCCTCCGGGCCGTGACCGAGCAGCTCGCACTCGACCGCACGCCGCTCACGCGCGAGGAGCGGCGGCAGATCACGCGCGACATCACCGACGACATCCTCGGCTACGGACCGCTCGAGCCGCTGCTCCGCGACGACTCGATCACCGAGGTCATGGTCAACGACTACGACCGGATCTACATCGAGCGCGCGGGCAAGATCGAGCGGACGCAGGTCGCGTTCGTCGACAACGCGCACCTCCTGCGGATCATCGACAAGATCGTCTCGCAGGTCGGTCGCCGCATCGACGAGGCCTCGCCGATGGTCGACGCGCGCCTCCCGGACGGGAGCCGCGTGAACGCGATCATCCCGCCGCTGTCGCTCAAGGGCCCGACGCTGACGATCCGGAAGTTCTCCCGCGACCCGTACACGATGGACGACCTGATCGCGTTCGGGTCGATCAGCGCGAAGGCGGCGCAGTTCCTGGCCGCGTGCGTCAAGGGCAAGCTGAACATCCTCATCTCCGGCGGAACCGGCACCGGAAAGACGACGACGCTGAACGCAACGTCGGCCTTCATCCCGGGCGACGAGCGCATCGTCACGATCGAGGACGCGGCCGAGCTCCAGATGCAGCAGGAGCACGTGATCACGCTCGAGTCCCGCCCGCCGAACATCGAGGGCCAGGGCGAGGTGCGGATCCGCGAGCTCGTCCGGAACGCCCTGCGCATGCGCCCCGACCGGATCATCGTCGGCGAGGTCCGCGGCCCCGAGACCCTGGACATGCTCCAGGCGATGAACACGGGCCACGAGGGCTCGCTGACGACGATCCACGCGAACTCCCCTCGCGACGCGCTGTCGCGCCTGGAGACGCTCGTCCTGACCGCCGGCGTCGACCTGCCCCTGCGGGCGATCCGCGAGCAGATCGCGAGCGCGTTCGACCTGCTCGTCCAGATCTCGCGCCTCGTCGACGGCTCGCGCCGCGTCACGCACGTGACCGAGGTGCTGCGGATGGAGTCGGACGTCATCACGCTCCAGGACATCTTCGTGGCGAAGCCGCCCGACGAGGAGGCCGCGGCCAACCGCTCGTCGCGGCTCCTGACGCCGCTCGCGTGCACGGGGCTCAAGCCGCACTTCCTCGAGAAGATGGCCCAGAACGGGGTCAGCCTGCCGCCGACGTTCTTCGAACAGGACGAGGCGGGGCTGCGGACGGCCTTCGGCTCGGGCTACGCGGGCCTTCCCTCATGAGGCGTCTGATCCTCGCTTTCGCCGCGGCGCTCGCGCTCGCCGCTCCGGCCGCGGCTGCCGCGTCGATCGAGGTCAAGGGTCTCGACACGTCGGGCTACCCGACGATCCGGCTCTCGGTCGTCACCACCGGCTCGCTCTCGGCCCAGCCGAAGCTGGAGGAGAACGGCGCTCCGGTCTCCGGCTACGACGCCGAGAACCTCGGCCGGTCGAAGAGCGTCGTCCTCGCGGTCGACCGCTCGCGCTCGATGGCGGGCCGGTCGCTCGCCGACGCGACGAGGGCCGCGCGGGCGTTCGTCGCCGCCAAGCCGGACGTCGACCGGATCGGGATCGTCACCTTCGGCCGGACGCCGGTCCAGCTGACGACGCTGACCGCTTCGCCGATCGACGCCCAGGGCGCGCTCCGCGACGTCGCCGTCGACAGCCACCAGGGGACGGCGCTCTACGACGCGATCGTCCTCTCGGCCCAGGCGCTCGACCAGGAGGAGTACCCCGGGCGCGTCATCATCGTCCTCACCGACGGCCGCGACGTCTCGAGCAAGGCGACGCTGAAAGGCGCCGTCGAGGCGGCGCGCAAGGCCGGGGCCGCGGTCTACCCGATCGGCATCGTCGGCAAGGGCTTCTCCCCCGGTCCGCTCCAGCGGATCGCGCGCGAGACGGGCGGCACGTACTACCCGGCCGCCTCGACGACGACGCTGCGCAAGATCTACGCGTCGATCGCGGCCGAGCTCAGCCGGACGTGGCGGCTCTCGTACCTGACGAGCGCGCGGCCCGGCGACTCGATCGAGCTCCGCGCGACGGTCGCGGGCCTCGGCGCCGCCACGAAGAAGCTGACGATCCCGGGCACGGCCTCCGCGGGCGGGCCGAAGGCGTCGGGCCTCCTCCCCGCCGTCGCGTATACGAGCTCGCTCGGGACGCTCGTCCTGACGCTCGTCGTCGCGGTGCTCGTCCTCCTCGCCGCCGGGCTCGCGCTCGCGGCGAAGAGGGGCGCGTGGCTCAGGGGCCGGCTCGAGGCGCACGTCTCGCCGCAGAAGCGCGAGCAGGCGCAGCAGAGCGAGCGGGAGCGGTTCGCCTTCGCGGGCGGGATCTTCAAGGCGACCGAGGCCGCCTTCGGGCACCTCCGCCACTGGAAGGCCGTCCAGCGGATGCTCGAGCGCGGCGACGTCCCGCTCCGGGTCGTCGAGTTCGTCTGGATCACGATCGTCACGAGCCTCGTGTTCGGGCTGATGGCGGCGGTCTCGGGCGTGTCGTCGCTCTTGATCCTGGCCGCGCTGGCCTTCGGCGCCTCGCTGCCGTTCGTCTTCATCTGGTTCAAGGCGAACCGGCGCCTGAAGGCGATCGAGGACGCTCTCCCCGACCTCCTGATCACGATCGCCGCCTCGCTCAAGGCGGGGCACAGCTTCCGCCAGGGCATCCAGACCGTCGTGGACGAGGGCGACGGGCCGGCGGCGAAGGAGTTCAAGCGCGTGCTGACCGAGACGCGCCTCGGCCGCCCCATGGACGACGCGCTCCAGGAGATGGCCGAGCGCGTCGGCTCGCCGAACCTCGAGTTCGTCATGACCGCGGTCACGATCCAGCGCCAGGTCGGCGGCAGCCTCGCGGGCCTGTTCGACATGGTCGCCGAGGCCGTCCGCAACCGGCAGCAGTTCGCGCGCAAGATCCGCTCGCTGACGGCGATGGGCCGCATGTCCGCTTACGTCCTGATCGGCCTGCCGTTCTTCATCGCCGCGATGCTGACGCTGCTGAACCCGGACTACATGTCGCCGCTCTACGGCACCAGCGCGGGCCACATGCTGATCGTCGTCGGCCTGGTGATGATGGGCGTCGGTTCCCTGATCCTGAAGAAAATCGTCTCCTTCAAGGGGTAGGTCAATGATTCTCGTCCTCGGATTGCTCCTCCTCGGCGGCGCCGTCTTCCTCGTCGGCGAGGTCGCGACGCTGCCCGGCCGCCAGCGCCAGAGCTCGGTCCGGCGCGCGGCGACCTACGGCCGCTTTCGCCTTCCGGGCGCCGCGCCGCAGCTGAAGTTCCGCGAGCGCGTGATCGCCCCGGCCTCGACCAAGCTGGCCGACCTCGTGCTTCGGCTGAACCCGCGCGTGTCCGTCGAGAGCGTCCGGATGAAGCTGCTCGCGGCCGGGCTCGCGAACAAGATCCAGCCGAACGCGTTCCTCGCCTTGAAGGGCGCGGCCGCAGCCGGTGGGCTCTTCGTCGGGTTCCTGCTCGGCGTCGGCTCGAGCGCGATGTCTGCGTTCCTGTTCGCGCTCGTCTTCTGCGCCGTCGGGTTCTTCGGGCCTGACTTCGTCGTCTCGGCGCGAGCCCGCTCGCGGAAGGAGAAGGTGCGTGCGGAGCTGCCGGACGCGCTCGACCTGCTCGCGGTCAGCGTCGAGGCCGGCATGGGCTTCGACGGCGCGATCACGAAGCTGACCGAGCACATGGACGGTGCGCTCAGCGAGGAGTTCAGCCTGACGCTCGGCGAGATGCGCGTCGGCGAGAGCCGTCAGGAGGCGCTGAAGAAGATGGCCGAGCGCGTCGACACGCCCGAGCTGTCGGCGTTCGTCCGCGCGATCATCCAGGCCGACCAGCTCGGCATCTCGCTCGGGCGCATCCTGCGCGTCCAGGCGGCCGACACCCGCCTGCGTCGCCAGGCCGCCGCCGAGGAGCGCGCGATGAAGGCGCCGATCAAGATGCTCTTCCCGACGGTGATGTTCATCTTCCCGGCGATGTTCCTCGTCATCCTCGGGCCGGCGCTCCTCGGGCTTTCCAAGCTCTTCGGTTAGCGACGCGGGGGAACCCCTGGTTCCCCCGCGAGCCCTCGGGGTGGCCGCGGCGGCTGCTGGCCGCCGCGGCCACGCACGTCAGAAGCGGTTCGGGAACTGGCGGATGATCCCGTCGCTCAGCATGTGGGACATCTGCAGGATCTCGGAGTGGACGCGGTCGTAAGCGGCGATGTCGGCGGCCCAGTTGCCTTGGAGGCGGGCGGCGGCCTCGGCCGTGGTCAGCGCGAGGTGCCGCTTCATCATCGTCGTCGTCATCGCGAGCGGCCAGCTCCGCGGGTTCGCGTGGGTGAGGAAGGCGGCGATCTGGCGCCCGTTCGCGTTCCAGGTCGCGAGCGCCTGGGCCAGCTTCGTCTGGTCGCCGGCCTTCGCGGCGGTGAGCACGGGAACGGCCTCGAGGATGTGGACCCGGAGCAGGCGGGTCAGCTGGGTGCCTGCGGCGCGGCCGTAGTACGGCTTGATCGCGTTGCCGATGTCGACCTGGTTGCGGAGCAGCCGCGCCTCGGCGTTCGGCAGGTCGGGCAGCCCGGCGGCGAAGTCGACGATCACCATCCGCGTCCAGGTGATGTGGTCCTCCCAGAGCCGGTCCATCGCCAAGCGGAACGCAGCCGCCTTCGGCGAGAACTTGGCGCTGGCCATCGACGAGGCGTGCGCCTGCTCCGAGTGCGCCGACGAGAAGAGCAGGATGAGCGCGGCGGAGAGCGCCGCGATCGCGGCCGCGATCGTCAGCTCGACTCGGCCGCGGTTGAGGTTCAGGGTCATGCTTGGCCTCCTGTCGTTTACGAGGGATGTGAGACGGCTGCGGCCGCGGCAGCGACGAAGGCTGCGCCGAGCGGCGGCCACTCGCGCAGATGCTCGGGCGCGAGCGCGGCGTGCACGCCGACGCTGACGCCGGCGGCCGCGACGAGCACCGCTCGCGCCGTCCTGTCGAGAAACGCGGTCGACTGCTTCATCTCCCGCGTTTGTGTCGTCCGCCGCTCGGTTCTTACGGCGCCGCGTAAGAAGTCGCCGCTGCGCGACCACTAACAAGTCATGCACGTCGACCATCGCAGCGGCGCGGCGGCGGAGGAGCTGACCCGCTGGCGACGCCGGCAACTCGTCCGGGTCGGCTTCTCGCCTCCGCTCGCGGTCCGCGTCGCCGCCGACTCGGCCTACGACCTCCACGCGCTGATCGAGCTCGTCGAGCGCGGCTGCGCGCCCGAGCTCGCCGTGCGGATCCTCGCGCCGCTCGACACCCGGGGGACATGAGCGTCGCGCTCGCAGCTACCTTTGATCGGAAACCGATGGAATCCGCAGCTGCCGCACGCACGCTCCCGCCCGCCGCCACGGCGCTCGACGAGTCGCAGGCGTGGATCGCCGCGCTCCGCGGGAGCGGGACCGACCGGGAGCAGGCGCTGGCGCGGCTGCACGCCCTCCTGTTCCGCGCCGCCCGCTTCGAGGTCGGGCGCAGACGAGCGACGCTGCCTCACCTGCGGGGGGACGAGCTGGACGAGATCGCGCTCGAAGCGGCGGACGACGCGCTCATGAGCGTCCTCGCGCGCCTGGACGACTTCCGCGGCGCGAGCCGCTTCACGACCTGGGTCTACAAGTTCGCGCTGCTCGAGGCGGCGGTGAAGCTCCGCCGCCGCGCGTGGCAGCAGCGGGAGCTCCCACTCGAGCCGGAGACGTGGAGCCTGTTCCCGGCGGGAACGCTCGGGCCCGCCGAGCAGGCCGAGCAACGCGAGCTCCTCGCGTCGTTGCAAGGAGCGATCGACTCGATCCTCACGCCGCACCAGCGCCGCGTCCTCGTCACGCTCACGCTGAACGACGTTCCGATCGACGTGCTCGCCGAGCGCTTGAACACGACTCGCGGCGCGCTCTACAAGACCTTGCACGACGCGCGCCGAAAGCTGCGAAAGCACCTCGAGGACAACGGGCTCGCCCCCGACACGTGGCTCGCCGAGGAGGACCGATGAGCATAGACCGCGACGTGAAGCAGGCCGTCAGTCGGCTCCTGGGTCCGGCCGAGCCGGAGATCGGCTGCGACGAATGCTTCGCGACGCTCGACCAGTACGTCGAGCTCGAGCTGAGCGGCGCCGACCCGGACGCGACGCTGCCCGGGCTGCGCGCACACCTCGCCGGCTGCCCCGCCTGCCGCGAGGAGCACGAGAGCCTGCGCGCCCTCGTCCGCCGGGAAGATTCGCGCTAGGAGAGATTTGCTGCGCATGCGCCGCCGGAGCTGGGCTTTGCCCGGCGGGAGGCTACCTACGGAGAGGCAACGTGGAGCCACGCTACGAGCCGCCGGCTACTGAAACGACCGCCGTACGCCTCCGCCCGCGAGGAGGGGGCTCGTGGGGGAACCAGGGGTTCCCCCACGCTCTTTTAGCGGAACGAGATGCGGTCGAGTGGCCAGTACGTCAGGAGCACCGGGCCGATCAGGTTGGCGCGCGGGACCGGGCCCCACTGGCGCGAGTCGCATGAGTCGGCGCGGTTGTCGCCCATCATGAAGTACTCGCCCTTCGGGATCCGCGGCCACGTCTGCGTCTCGTGGTCTCGCCGCGCGGCCTGGACGTACGGCTCGTTCAACCGCTTGCCGTCGACGTAGACGACGCCGTTCTGCTCGGACACGACCTCGCCGGGCAGGCCGACGATCCGCTTGACGAACGTGCCGCCCTCGGTGCAGCGCTGCTTCGCCGCCGGCGGCGCGGTGAAGACCACGATGTCGCCGCGGTGCGGGTCGCGGAACCGGTACGCGAGCCGGTTCGCGATCACGCGGTCGGAGAAGGTCGCGTCGCAGCCGGCCGCCGGCTTCGCGCACCGGAGCGTCGGCTCCATCGAGGACGACGGGATCCGGTACGGGTTCGCGACCTCCACCTTCAGCGTCAGCACGACCGCGAACGCGACCGCGAGGGTCACGATCCAGTCGAGCGCGACGCGCACCGGGTGGGGCAGGCCATGCGTGAGCCGATCGAGGGGGTTCCGCATCCGCTAAAGGGTAGACGCGGGCGGCGCGGGCTAGCGGGCGACGCGCGTTGCGGTCTTCGAGCGGCCGTTCGAGCGACCGTCGAGCTGGCTCTGGAGCTGCCCGACGTACGCCTCGAGGTCGACCTCCTTCTGAGCGAGCCGCTGCTCGAGATCGGTCAGCTTCTTCTCCCAGGCGTCGAGCTTGTCCTCGCGGATCTGGACGTCCGCCTCCAGCCGCGCCTCGCGCGCCTCGACGTCCGCCTCGCGCTCGTCGATCTCCCGGAGCCGCGTGGTGATGGTCTCCTCCGCCTCGACGAGCCGCTTCTCCTTGCGGGCCATCCGCTTCTTCTCGGCGTCCGTGACGGACTCGACGCCGGAGAGACCGGCCTCGCGGGCGGCCAGCTCCCGCTCGCGGGCTTCGAGCTCGGCGGCCCGAGCTTCGAGGTCGTGGTCGAGCTCGGCGCGCGCGCCCGCCCGCTTGAGGGCCGCCTCGCGACGGTTGAGCTCCGCCTCGCGAGCCGCGAGCGCCACGTCGCGGGCGTCGAGGTCGGAGGCACGCGCGGTGTCGCGCGGCGAGACGCGCGGGGCGGCCTCGCCGGCCGACGCACGGGCGGCCAGCTCGGCCTCCCGCTCGTCGACCGCCTGCTCGCGCTTCGCGAGCGCCGCCTCGCGCGCCTCGAGCGCCGCGGCCTGCGCCGACGCCTGTTGGGCGCTCTCGCCCTGCCCGGCGAGGTCCTGCTTGAGCCTCGCCGCGGCGGCCTGGATCTCCTTGTCCTTCGCGTCGAGCAGCCCCTCGCGCTTGTCGAGCTCGCGGGCTCGCGCCTCGAGCTCCGACGCGCGCGCCATCGCTTCCGCGGCCGACTCGCCCTGGCCCGCGATCTCCTTCTGGAGCCGCTCGAAGTCCGCCTGGACCTGCTGCTCGCGCTCGACGAGCGCCGCCTCGCGGGCGTCCGCCTCGGCAGCGCGCGCCTGCGTGTCGCAGTCGAGCTGCTCCGCTCGCGCCGCGAGCTCCCGCTCGCGCTCGTCGAGGAGCTCGCCGCGCGTCGTGACGCTCGCCTTCTCCTTCGCGAAGTCGCGCTCGCTGCGACCGAGCGCCTTCTCGCGCTCCGCCAGCTCCTGCTCGCGCCGCTTCAGCGTCGCGTCGCGCTCGCTCAGCGCCGCGCCGCGCGCCTCTGCCCGCGCCGACTCCTCGCGCTGCCGGCTCTCGAACCGCTCCTCGGCGCTCGCGACCTTCTTCTCGCGCGCGGCGATCGCGGACGCCTGCTTCGAGAGCTCGGCGGTCGCCTTCGCGCGCTCCTGGTCGGCGGACGTGAGCTCGCGCAGCTTCGCCGCGACGTGCTGCTCGCGCTCGGCCGTCCGCGCACCCTGGGCGGCGAGCTCCTGCTCGGTCTCGTCCAGCCGGCGCCGATCGACCTCGAGCGCCTCGAGGCGCTCGGCGAGGTTCCGCTCGCGCTCCTCGAGCGCCGCTTCGTGAGCCGACAGGCGCCCCGCGCGCTGGTCGAGCTCCGCCGCACGCTCGGCGAGCTGCTGCGACGGCTGCGGCTCGTGGTCGTAAGCCGCGACCTGGTCCCGCAGCGTCGTCCGGAGGTCCTGCTCGCGCGCCAGCGAGGCGGCGAGCTCGGCCCGCAGAGCCTCGAGGTCGCCGCTGTCTAGATCGACGGGGGGAGCCGCGTCGACGATGCCGTTGGCGGGCTTCGGCGCGGCGTCGCTCTTGGCCTCGCTCGCCGCGCCTCCGCCCGACGTCTCCCGGCGACGCTCGAGCTGAGCACGCAGACCGGTCCCGAACCCTTTCTCGGTCTCTGCTGCGGCTTCTCTTGCGAACTCCGGCATAGGCGGCGCGGCTCCAAACACCGCATCGGCAGCGGGCTCGCGGTGCCTCTATCCCTCGGTCGAGGCTGGCCGGATCAGTCGACGACGAAGCCGACGACGACCGCCGAGACGCGGCCGTTCCGGAGGAGGAAATCGGTCACCCGACGGCCGGGCAGGAAGCGGCCGACGAAGCAGTGGCCGCTGGCGCAGCGGACGCCTGCGACTCTCGCGCGGACCGCCGCTCGCGTCGAGCCGACGCCGATCCCGCGCCGCGTGCGCTCGCGCGGCGAGGCCGTCCCGATCGCCGTGACCGTCCTGTTTCCCTGGAAGGTGACCCGAAGGCCGCGGTAGCGAAGCTGCGTGAAGGTCCCGAAGTCGTTCTTGCCGTGCTGGACGGAGCGCGGCTTGCCCAGCTTCGCCCGCACCTGGGCCTGCGTCATCCCGAGGCGGATCCCGGCGATGCCGTTCTGGACGACGATGACGGCGCCGCCCGGCGGGGCGAGGACGAGCGCTGCAAGTGCGGTGGCGGCGATCGCGCGGAGGCGCATCGCCGGAGACGTTAGCTGCGGTCTCGGTCGCGCCTCTCGTCGGGCGAGAGCTCCTCCGGCGGCGCGCCGGCCGGGCCGCTCATGGCCACGCCCTCGTCCTCGACGACCTCGGTCGGCGGCGCGTGCCGGTACTCCTCGCTCTGGAGGCCGCCACGCGGGTCACCCTCGCGCTCGAGCGCCTGCGGATCGCCCTGCTGCTTGTCGGCGCGATGCTCCTCGCGCTTGCGGCGCCACCGTCCGAACACGGCTCGGCTGTTCCCGGCACGGCCGCGGCCCGAAACTTTGCCGGCGCTTTGCCGCGGCTTTGACGGCGGCGCCGATGGTTGGCGCAACCGACCAGGAGGACACCATGTACCGCCTCTCGCTCATCGCTCTCGTTGTCGCCGCCCTCGCCGTCGCCGCCTCTGCGCAGGCCGCGAAGTACGGCTCCTTCAAGACCCCGTCCGGGAACATCGTCTGCGGCTACGGCGGCGGCTCGATCGGCTGCGGGATCAAGACCGGTCTCCGGCCCGCCCCGAAGAACACCTGCCACGACCTCGACTACTCGGGCAAGCGCCTGAGCCTCCGCTCGACCGGCACCGCGATCGTCGACGTGTGCGCCGGCGACCCGGGCCCGTTCCTGCTCGAGGCGAAGGCTCCGGTGCTCGCGTACGGCTCGAAGTGGCACGGCAGCGGGATCACCTGCGCGGCCCGCCGCTCCGGCCTCACCTGCACGAACCGCGACGGCCACGGCTTCTTCATGAGCCGCGCGCGCTCGTACCGCTTCTAGCGGCGGACGCGGAGGGGCGGCCCGATCGCCGCCCCTCAGCACCTTCGGGCTAGTGGAGCTGGCCGCGAATCGCGCCGCCCGTGAACGCCGTCGTGTGGTAGTTGACGTAGTAGGCGCTCGGGTTGGCGCAGAGATCTGCGCCGGTCGTGCCCGCGTTCGGCGTCGCGATTCCACGCTGCTTGATGTGCCGCGCGGTCGTCGCAGGAGCCGGCGACACGAAGAGCGGCACGACGATCGAGCCTGCGACTCCGACCGGGGCCTTGTGGATGTGCCCGGCCACGAAGGTCTCGTGCGCTCGGTTGTCGATCTGCGTCTTGAACTCGATCTTTCCGTCGGTTCGGACCTTGACGTCCGTGTGGCCCTTGGCGACGGACGTCGAGCCCGTCGTCTCGTTCTTCGCCGCCAGCTTCGCGTGCAGGACGCATTGCACGCCCTTGGGCGACTTCGCCGGCGCGCTGCTCGCCGTTGGTGCGACGACAGCGCACGCGGCGACGAGACACAGAATGAAGCGCCGCATAGAGCCTCCCCTCCCTTCGCGGTGATTCGCTTCGGCAAAACCTGCCCGCAGCAGCCGTTTTCCAACCCATGCCCGGCGCGTGCAACGCCCGGTCCGGCCGCCGCTACACTGGCCCGACGGCGCATTCGTCTAGTGGCCTAGGACACCGCCCTCTCACGGCGGCGGCACGGGTTCGAATCCCGTATGCGCCTTTCCTGACGTCGTCGACTCGATCCGACTCGAGCGGAGCGAGGCCGGCGGCGTCAGTCGCCGCCAGCCTCGACGCCGTGTCCGCTAGGAGCGAGCCCGCCCGACGGCGCGCTCGAGCTGCGCCTTCGTCATCCCCGAGCGGCCCTCGATCTTCAGGCGCTTCGCCTGCGCGTACAGCTGCTCCTTCGTCTTCTGGCGACCCTTCGAGCCCGAGCTCGAGGTGCTCGACGTGCGCGATCTCGACGCAGTCGTCTTCTTCGCCTGCGTCCTCGTCTTCGTCTTCGCCCGCGAGCCCGTGCTCTTGCTCGTGCTCGTGCCGGACGAGCGCGACGACGACTGCGTGCGGCCGGCCGTGCTGGATCCGCTGTTCGTCTCCGATCCGTCCGACGCGTCGGACTCGGACGTGTCGGAGTCGTCGTCGGAGCCGATGAGCTTCTTCGCCGCGCCGACGGCCGCTGCCGTCGCGACGCCGACGGCCGCTCCGGTCGCCACCTTCTTCACCGTCGACATGCCTTCGTCTTCAGATTCCACCGTCGTTCACCTCCTCGGCGTCGCGGACTCGTCTCAGTCGCCGCGTGCCTCGTTGAAGGACTCGATGAAGCGTGGGACGAGCGTCTCGCGGACGAACTCGGGCCCGTTCTTCGCGAGGTAGCTGCCGGCCGCGCCGGCCGCGTCCTCGGCGAGCGGGACGAGCGCGTCGCGCGCGGCGTCCCATCCACCCGATGCGATCGACGTAATGAGCGACCCCGGGCCGCCGTCCGACTTGCTGCTCCCCTCGCCGTTCTTCGAGGTCAGGTGCGATTTGCCGTTCGACCCGCTCAGCACCTTTCGCACCGCGACGGCGGCTGCGCCCGTCGCGGCCGCGGCGGCCGCGGCCTTCACCGCGGTCCTTGCGCCGCTGCCGCCACCCTCGTTCCCCTCCTGTTGCTCCTGCTGTTCCTGCGTCTCGTTCTCGGCCATGTTCGACCCCCTGTTCGTTTTGTTGGGCTAGGACTTCGATCCGCTCGTCGCCTTCGACTCCGTCGACGAGGACGAGCTCGATTGGCTGCTCCGGCTCCCACCGCCGAGCACGTCGTTCAGGCGGCTCATGAGCGCGTCGTTCACGCTGGCGAAGGTGCCTGCGAACCCGTCGGCGCGCTCGCTGATCTGGTCCGCGATCTGGATGAGGCGCTCGAAGTCGACGCGGCCGTTCCCGATCTCGGACCGGAGCTCGTCCACGAGGCCGCCGAGATCGTCTGTCAGCTTCTCGACGTCTTTCAGCGATGCCATTGCCGTACCTCCGGTGTCGTTCGTTTTCGCATTGCTTTCGGCTTCCCACCTCGGTGCGTCCCCACACCTCGCAACCGAATCGTGGGCGTTTAGAGGAGGTCGCCGAGCGGCCCGAGGCTGAGGTTGAGGTCGGCGTCCTCGAGCTCGAACTCCTTCTTCAGCTCCTGCATCCGCTGCTCGAGCTTCATGAACGTCTCTCCCAGGCGCTCGATCTGCTCGTCGGTCAGCGACCCCTGCTCCATGCGCCTGAGCGCCTGGCGCTCCATCAGCTGCCGGAGGAGCTCGACGATCGTGAGGACGAGCTGCGCGAGGCCCTGCTCGACCTTCTCGGGGTCGGCGTTCACGCGCCGCGGGAAGGCGTCGCGGAACGTCTCGAGCTCGGCGGCGGCGAGGCCGAGGTCGCCGGAGGCGGCGAGGATCTTGTCGAGCTCGTCCGTCACGTCTCTCCTGCCGTCGCGAAGCTGTACGGCGGCCACGGGCCGGTGCAGACGAACGTGAGCTCCGGATAATCCGCCTCGAGCCTCGTCACCTGCGTCCGGAAGCGCTCGACCTCGTCGGCGCCCACCAGGTACGAGCCGCTCAACAGGAGGCGCGGCGCTGCACCGACGCTGTGGACGCTCGCCGCCGCCGCGGCGGCGAGCGGCTCGTGCAGGTCGCGCGCGAGGCGCTCGGCCCGCGCCGCCGCCTCGAGCCGGGCCTCCATGTACGCGCGGCCGGAGGTCGGCGTCACGGCGGCCTCCGTCGCGTCGCCGCCGATCACGCGCAGACCGAGCTCGACGCGGCCGCGGACGCGTGCGAGCGCCGGCCGGAGCGCCTCGAGCTCGCCCCGGAGCGCCGCTTCGAGGACGGGCTCGCCGGAGAAACCGCGCCCGAATTGCGCCGGGAGGAGCGCGACGCTCGCCGCGACGAGCGCCTCGACCACGCGCGCGTGCGCGAGGACCGCTTCCTCGGTCGCCTCGAGCTCGGGCGAGTCGTGCTCCGAGACGATCGCGTCGACGTCCTCGACTCGGATGCAGCGAAGCGGCGCGCCGCCGATCCCGGCCACGGCGGGCAGGTGCTCGACCTCCTCCGCCACCGCGTAGACGTGGATCACGGCGACTCGTCCGCCGCGTAGAGACGATCGAGCGTGCCAGCCGAGGCGAGCAGGACGCGGAGCCCGACGTACACGAGGTCGACGTCGGCGACCGAGAGCGTGATGTCGCCCGAGAGCGCGACGCCCTTGTTCAGGACCCGGTCGACGAGCTCGAGCAGCGTGATCTGCTGCTCGAGCGGGCGTTCGCTCGGCGACGTCACGACTCGCCGAGGTCGCGCGGCACGAAGTTGTACGGCGGCCACGGCCCGGTCAGCTCGTACGAGACTCCCGACTCGCCGTACTCCTCCTCGAGCTCGGCCACGACGCCCTCGAGCGCCCGGTCGTCCCTTGGCACGAGGTATGCGCCGTTCAGGACCATGCGCTCCTGGCGGCCGGAGAGCTCGCGCGGCTGCGGCGGGTTGGAACGGGCGGCGAGCGCCACCGCGGACAGGCGCTCGTGGCTCGCTCGCGCGCACTCCGCGGCGACGGAGGCCGACTCCTCGGCCAGTGTCCGCTCGCGCTGCCGCCGGACGAGGTAGTCGCGACCCGACTGCGCGGCGACCGCCGGCGCCTCGCTCCGCCCCGGCTCGAAGTACGCCTTGACGCCGAGCTCCACGGTTCCGTCGAGCTCACGGAGCAGCGCGGCGAAGTCGGCGCCGCGACCGGCCAGGAGCTCTTCGACCTGCTCGCGACCGCGGTAGATCGTGCACAGCCGGAAGGGGACGACGGGGCCTGCCGCGAGCGCCCGCTCGAGCACGTCCTCGTGCGCGCGCGCCGTGTCCTCGAGCCACCCGCGATCGTTCAGGTTCTCGCGCAGCGGCTCCTCTCCGAACTCCTCGAGCGGAACCGAGCTCGCGAGCGCGAACGCGTCGCCGGCACCGATCGCCTCGACGGGCCTCCCCCCGACGCCGGTCCCGCCGACGGCCGCCTGCGAGGCGACGACTCCGTAGACGTAGCAAGCGCCGGTCGGCGCCTCGGCGGTCACTCGTCGGAGGGCTCGGCCTTCTTCGGCGACTCGAGCCCTGCCGCCGCCTCCAGCCGCCGGAGCCGATCCTCGAGCGCGCCGTTCCGGCCGCCGTCACGGGAGAGGAACGGATCGTCGCGCCACCAGTCGATCCCCATCTCGCGCGCCTTGTCGGCCGATGCGATCAGCAAGCGGAGCTTCACGGTCAGGAGCTCGATGTCGAGCAGGTTGATCCGGATGTCGCCGGCGATCACGATGCCTTTGTCGAGCACGCGCTCGAGGACGTCGGCGAGCTGGGCGGGTGCCGGGCCCGACGTCGGGGCGGGCGCGGAACCTAGCCGCTGCGCGATCGGCCGCTCGCCCTGCGTCACGGCGCATCGCCTCCCTCGGCCCGGCCTCGGTAGTAGCGCCGGCCTCGACCGTAGCGGACGAGCCTTCGGTCGTCGTCGAGGATGATCTCGTAGGACGCGAGGACGTCGGTCGAGGACGGGATCCGCGTCACCTCGACGACCTCGAGCGTCACCAGCCACCCCTCGCCCATTCGCTCGAGGCTCGAGACGCCCTCGGGTTCCTTGCCGAGGAGCGCCGAGAGCTGACTTCGCGCGGCGTCGACGACGCGGCCGACCTCGGCCGGCTCGGCGCCCTCCTGCGGCTCCGCGCGCGCGTACGCGTCGGTCCGCTCGTGCGTGCGCGTGGGCTGCGGCTTCACCTGCGCGAGGCCGCGAAGCTGCTCGTCGAGATCCTCTTTCGCGTGCGGCTGCTCGTCCGTCGGGTGCTCGTCCGGCTCCTGCGCCTCGTCCGTCGGCTGCTCGTCCGACTCCTGCGCCTCCTCCGTCGGCTGCTCGTCCTTCGGCTGCTCGTCCGGCTCCTGCGCCTTGTCGTGGTCGGCGTCGCCGCGTCGCGAGCGCTCCGCGAGCGCGCGCACGGCGGCGGTCGCAGCGCCGACTGCCGCGGCCGCGGCCGCCGTCCGCCCCGCTTCCTTGACGCTGTGCAGCAGCTCGTCGGAGTCGCCGGACCCGTCGGCGTCCGCGCCCTCGCGCCGGCGGCGCCGCTCCTCGGCGCGTCGGCGCTGGGCCTCTCGGAGATTCGATCCAGCCATCAGAGCCTCCACTCTGCCGCTTCGACTAGTCCTACCTCCTGGAGCCGGTCGAGCAGCTCGTCCTCGATCCGCTCGAGCTCCTCCTCGCTCAGCTCCCCGAGCTCGTACTGCCTCTCGGCCTCGGCGAGCGCGAGCCGCACGTTCCGCTCGTCGTCGAGCTCGAGCTCGGCCTGCTCGACTAGCCGCTCCGCGACCCACATCGTCCCGCGCACCGGCGCGAGCGGCAGCGTCAGGAGTCCGGTCAGCAGCCCCATCACGACACCGCCTCGAAGGACGCGAAGCTGTGCGACGGCAGCGGCCCCAGGTACTTGAACTTGATCCGCCGCGCGTGCCGGCGGGCGAGGTCGTCCATCGCCGCGTCGAACGCCGCGACGTCGTCGCGACCGACCAGGAACGACGCGGAGAGCACGAAGCCGGCCGGCGGCTCGGGCTCGGCCGCGACCTCCTCGGCGAGGGGTCGGAGCCGGTCGAGAATCGCGTCGGCATCGGCGCGCCGCTCGAGCTCGACGCGCCTGGCGACGGCCTCGCCGAGCTGGAGCCGCTGCGGATGCGGAAGGCCCTCCGGCAGCGCGCGGGTGGCCTCGGAGAGGCGTGCGATCGCCGGATCGCCTCGGACGACGTCGCGGAGCACCTCGTCCTCGACGTGGAACGCCTTCACGCGCAGCTCCACGCGGCCCTCGAAGCGCGCAAGCAGCGCACGCAGCTCGTCGCGTCGCGCGACGAGGAGCCGTGAGACGACCGCGTCTTCGTCCTCGAAGACGGTGCCGAAGCGAAGCGGGAGAACCGGGCTGCTCGCGAGCGCGTGCTCGAGCACGCGTGCGTGGGCCATCACGTCGCGCCGCCTCGCGCGGAGGTCGCCGTCGCCGACCGCGCTCACGAGCGCAGCGAGGTCGTCGCTCTCCGCGAGCTGGACCGCCGCGCCGCCGAGCCCGGAAGGTGCGCCGTCGAGTGAGATCCCGGACCGGACGACGCCGTACACGACCACGGGCCCGGTCGACGCGCGAGCGTCCTCGCGCGGCCGCGTCTCCTCGCGCACGCCCATGGCCTAGTCGCCCCCGGCGCTCTCACGCTCCTTCGAGTCGTCGCGCGAGAACGCCTCCTTCGCCCCCTCGATCATCCCCTTGCCCTTGCCGTTCGAGCCGCCGTCCCGAAGCTCCGCCAGCCCGGCCGCCTCCGTCTGCGTCAGGTCGAGCCGGTTGACCGCCTCGGCGAAGCGGAGGTACGTGTCGACGCTCGCAATGATGATCCGGGCGTCGATCGTGATCAGCTCGATCCCGATCACCGCCACGCGCACGTACGCGTCGATGACCAGGCCCTTGTCCAGGATCAGGTCGATCACGTCCGCGAGCCCGCTCGGGCTCGGCGCACGCTGCAGGTAGTTGCTCGCGGTTCCTTGCGTAGCGATCGCCATTGGTGCCCTCCTCAGCTCTTCAGCGCCTTGGCGCGTTGCGCACGCCGCTTCGCGCGCTCTCGACGACCCCGGTCGAGCTCCGCTAGCTGCTTCCTCGAGAGGGATGGACGAGGCGGGCGCGCGTCGTGCGCGCCGTCGCTGTCACCGGTGACCCGATCGGCCACCGTCGACACGGCGTCCCTGGCCTTCGAAACGATGTCTCCGCCGCCGCCCGAGGAGGCCGCCTGCTTCACGCGTGGCACGACCTTCTCCTGCACGAGCGCCGGCAGCTTGCGCACGGCGTATGCGGCCGCGGCGCTCGCTGCGCTCGCGACGAGCGGGACGACGACCCTCTTTGCGATCGAATCCTTCTGTCCCCCGTCGGGAGCGAGCTCCTTGGCCTTCTCCTTAGCTTCCTTCACGGCGCTCACGGCGTCACCTCCGTCGCTTTCTCAGCTGCGTGTCGCCGACTTGCTCGATCCTCAAACAAGCTGCGACAGGCTCACGAATCGTCATCGTCGTCGTGGGAGCCGTCGTGCCCGAGCCGCGACGCGACCTCGCGCGCCGCAGCCGCCGCGGCGCCGAGAGCGGCCGCTGCCGCCGCGCCCTTGGCGGCGGTTCGGAGCGCCGAGCCCGGTTCGCCCGGCAGGAGCTTGTCCTCGGCACCCTCGATCACGCCCTCCGTCATCTTCTCGGCACCCTTCTCCTGGAGCTCGGGAAGCCCGGCGAGCTCGGTCTGCGTCAGGTCGAGGCGGTTCACGGCCTCCGCGAAGCGAAGGTACGTGTCGACGCTCGCGATGACGATCCGCGCGTCGATCGTGACCAGCTCGATCCCGATCACCGCCACGCGCACGTACGCGTCGATGACCAGGCCCTTGTCCAGGATCAGGTCGATGACGTCCGCGAGCCCGCTCGGGCTCGGCGCACGCTGCAGGTAGTTACTCGCAGTGCCGTGAGTCGCGATCGCCATCGGGCGACTCCTATTTCCTCTGCGTCAGTTTTGAACCACTGAGGTTTATGAAACTCGGCGCGCCGGAAGTGGCCTTTGAAACCACGAAACCCGAAGGGGGTCCCCCCAATGGCTGAGAACACTGAGAACGGGAACGGCGGAAGTCGCGCGAAGTCGCTGCTCTCGTCGCTGATGACGAAGGAGGTCGCCATCCCGGCGGCCGCGACCGCCGCCGCCGCGCTCGCGTACGGCGCGAAGCAGGGCGGGTCGCAGGCCAAGGAGAAGCTCGAGCAAGAGGCCGAGGAGGTCGGCCGCCACGGTGCCAAGGGCGCCAAGGAAGGACTCGTCGGCGGCGTCGGCGGCAAGCTCGCCTCGAAGCTGACCGGCGGCGGAGGCGGCGGCTCGAAGGCGAAGAAGACGCGCCGTCTGCCGATCCAGCGCTGGACCGACGTCGCCGTCCCCGTCGACACGGCGTACGAGCAGTGGACGAAGTTCGAGCAGTTCCCGAAGTTCATGCACCGCGTCCTGAACGTGAAGCAGAAGGGCGACGACAAGGTCGAGTGGGACGAGAAGATCTGGTTCAGCAAGCGGCACTGGGAAGGCGAGGTCACCGACCGCAAGAAGAACCGGCGCGTCGCCTGGAAGACCACCTCCGGGATGTCGCACGCCGGCGTCGTGTCGTTCCACAAGCTCGACGACGAGCTCACGCGCGTGATGGTGACGATGGACTTCGTCCCGCAGGGGATGATCGAGAAGATGGCCTCGGGCCTGCGCTTCGTGAAGCGTGCCGTCCAGGCCGACCTCGCGCGATTCAAGGCCTACGTCGAGCTCGGCGAAGCAGAAGGGCTCGACTACAAGGCGCGTCCCGCGGAGCAGAAGCAGGACGACGACAAGGACAGCGAGAGCGACCGGGCGAGCCGCCGTCTGGAGCGGCAGGAGGCGGCCGCCTCCCGCTAGCGGGATCAAGCCCGTGTAGTCGAAGCCGAGGCTCGACTACACGGGCCGCTTGCGCTGTAGATTCGCGCGATAGCCGCCGATTCGCAGCGCGAGCACGAGGTCACCGTCGTCGTCGAGAGCTACACGCACGGGGAAGGCTCCGGCCTCGAGCGCGTGACGAAGGCGTTGTGCGCGGCGACCGCGATGGTCGACGCGCACGGCGCGGGTGAGGTGCTCGTCGCCGACTCGAGCGCCGACCCTGCGCTCGCGCAACTACTCGCGCGCGAGTTCCCGCGGGCGAAGCGCGTCGATGCCGCCGGTCTCGGCTACGACGAGGCGAAGCTCCTCGCAGCCGAGCAGGCGCGCGGCACGTACGTCCTCTACCTCGACGGCGACTGCATCCCTTCGGAAGGCTGGCTCGAGCACCACCTCGCGGCGCTTCGGTCGGGACGGGCGGCGACCGGCGGCTTCACGCGCTACGACGGCGGCTTCCTCGGCGCGATCGGCAGCGTCCTCGACTTCGGGTTCCTCCTCCCCGTCGAGAGCCGCGTCCTCGACTGCTACGCATTCAACAACAGCGGCTTTCGGCGCGAGGTGATGCTCGACGCGCCGCCGCCCGAAGGGGAGATGCGGTGCCGCTGCTACGCGCACGCCCAACGGCTGCGGCGGCGCGGGCTGCCCGTGTGGATGGTCCCAGAGGCCCGGGTCCGCCACGAGCGGCAGCCGTTCTTCCGCGAGCGCTACCGCCAGGGCTTCGACATGGTCGCCGCGCGCTGGGTCGACCCGGAGCTGCCGGGCGCGCGGCTCTTGCGGCTCGGCCCGCTCGCCGCGCCGATCTTCTACGGGCACGTCGTCCGCGACTGGCAGCGGCTCGTCGGATCGCGCAGGGACCTCGAGCTCGCGTGGTGGCAGGTCGTCCCCGCCGTCGTGCTCGCCGCCCTCTCGCGTCTCGTCGACCTCGCGGGGATGGTGCGCGCGCTCGTGCCCGGCGGCCGCGAGAGCGGCGTCGGCATGGAGGCGACAGCTCGACGCGAGGGACGTGCTGCTTTAGCCGAGGCCGAAAGCAGCCGATGAAGGGAGGAGCCGGCGAGAGTTCCTGCAGCCGTTGATCTTCGGAACCCCGCCGGCCCCCTAACCTCGTTCGTCGGAGCCGGCCGTCCTCCTCGCGCGATCAGCCCTTGATCGCGTGGTGGAGCTCGTAGAAGTACTCGCGGCTCGGCGGCGGCGCATCGGTGCGGCCGGCCAGCAGCTCCTCCACGATCGGCATCAGGCGCTCGTCGATGAAGCGCCTCGCGTCGGCCTCCGACTCCCAGACGTCGAGGATCCGGAAGACGCCTTGCTCCTCGTCGAACCCGGCCGTGTGGACGACCAGCCCGGCGGGAACCTCGCCGCCGAGCCGCTCGGCGACGGCGTCGTAGTTCGTGGTCGAGCGGTCTCCGCTCACGATCTCGAACTCCTGGACGAACGCGACTGCCATGTCGAGCCTCCTCGTCTTGGGGCTCGCATCCTATGGCTCCGGGCGCGCTGAAACCGTCACCCGTGGACGAGGTCTCAGACCGCCGATTCGGGACCGAGCTCGGCCAGCTGCTGGCGGATGATCCGCATCGTCTCGCGGTCCTCCTCGTCCTCGGCGAGGCGAGCGACCTCGTCGCAAAGCGCCGAGCGAGCGCGCCGGCGCGCGGCCGCCGATGCATCGTCGAGCCGAACGTGACGCAAGCAAGCGATCCAGAGCACTGTAGGACAGATCGTGTTGAAGACCGAGTCGAACTAAGGTCTGAGCCTTGGAAAGGCTGGTCCTGATAACCGGCGGCGCCGGGTTCATCGGCTCGCACCTCGCGGACGAGCTGCTTGCGCATGGCTACGCGGTTCGCGTGCTCGACAACTTGACGCCGCAGGTGCACGGCAGCGCGGGGCGGCCCGACTACCTCGACACGGCGGTGGAGCTCCACGAAGGCGATGTCCGCGACCCCGCCGCAGTCGACCGGGCGCTCGACGGCGTCGACGCGGTCGTCCACCTGGCCGCGCGGGTCGGGCTCGGGCAGAGCATGTACGAGCCGGCCGCGTACACCGACGTGAACTCGCGCGGAACCGCCGTCCTGCTCGAGGGGCTCCTCGACCGGGGCGTCGAGCGTCTCGTCGTCGCGTCGAGCGTGAGCGTCTACGGCGAGGGGCTGTACCGCGACGCGGACGGCAGGCTCGTGGAGAGCGCCGAGCGAACGCGCGAGCAGCTCGAGCGCGGCGAGTGGGAGCTCCTCGACCCGGATGGCCGCGCGCTCGAGCCCGTGCCCACGCCGGAGTCGAAGCCGCCGTCGCTCTCGTCCGTCTACGCGCTGACGAAGTTCGACCAGGAGCGGCTCTGTCTCATGTTCGGCGCCGCGTACGGAATCCCGACGACCGCGCTCAGGTTCTTCAACACGTACGGGCCTCGCCAGGCCCTGTCGAATCCGTACACGGGCGTGCTCGCGATCTTCGCCGCGCGGCTCCTGAACGGGAAGCCGCCGCTCGTCTACGAGGACGGACAGCAGCGGCGCGACTTCGTCAGCGCTTCGGACGTCGCCCGCGCCTGCCGGCTCGCGCTCGAGAGCGATCGGGCAGCCGGCGAGGCGCTCAACGTCGCGAGCGGCGAGAACGTGTCCGTGCTCGAGGTCGCGCGGAAGCTCGCGGCCGCGCTCGGCGTCGAGATCGAGCCGGACCTGGCCGGGAAGAGCCGCGCCGGCGACGTCCGCCACTGCTTCGCCGACATCTCTCGCGCGCGCGAGTTGCTCGACTACGAGCCGCAGGTGACGCTCGAAAACGGCATCGCCGAGCTGGTCGAGTGGCTCCGGGGTCAGACCCCGGTCGACCGCGCCGAGGCGGCGGCCGAAGAGCTCTCGTCCCGCGGCCTGACGATCTAAGTCGTGTCGGACAGCTGGACGACGCGCCGCAGCGTCCCGGCCCGCGCGTGTCGCGCCTCGATCCCGACCTCCGCCCCGGCGGGCCCCTCGACCACCCACTCGAGCTTGATCCGGTCCGACGTCGACTCGTCGTTCCCCCACCAGAGCGGGCTCCGCTTGTGGACGCGCCCGGCGAGCTGTCCGGCCTCGGTCAGGCGCTCGCCCGCGGCAAGCCGCGCGCCGTCCGGCAGCGTCAGCTCGACCTCGAGCGGCCGCACCGCCTTTCGCGCCAGGGCCTTCTCGGTCACGTGCGTCGGCAGCCAGCCGGAGTTCAGCAGCACGAGCCGGACGCGCCATGCCCCCTCCCCCACGCGCTCGACGTCGAGGGAGTGCACCTCGAGGAGCGGCGAGACCAGCGCGTGGAAGAGCGCCCACTCCGAGTGCGGCGTCACCTCCGCCTCGAGCAGGTCGAGCGGCACGTTGCCCCAGAAGCTCATCAGATCCCAGCCGCCGAGCTCGACCGGCCCCAGCTCCGGGTGGTCGAACGAGTACCAGTCGACGTACGCGCGGTCTGGATAGCGCTCGTCGAACCAGCGGAGCAGCGCGAGGTCGTCCTCGACCGGGTGCTCGCGGAGCCACTCGATGAAGTGGTAGCCGTTCAGGCCGGCCTGCCGCTGCGGGCTCCAGAACTCGGTCGTCCACGCGAACACGCCGAGATGGTCGTAGATCCAGTCGTCGGCGCCGCCCTTGATCGTCTGCTTCGGGTCGTACTTGAAGTCGTGGTAGATCGAGACCGCGGGGTAGCCGGTCAGGCGCGTCGCCTCGCGGCCGATCAGCTCGAACGCGCGCAGGTCGCCGGTCGGGAAGTGGTCGTCGTCGTAGCTCGAGTACGGCCGCAGGTGGACGCCGCTGAACGTGTGGTAGGCGATGTAGCCGGTCAGGTTCGGCCGGTCGACGATCGCCTGGACGAGCGCTCGCACCTCCGGCTCGGAGGTCGGGTACGGCCCCGCGCCGAGCTGCTCCGCCTCGGTCGCCCACTCCATCGGGAAGTTCCGGTTCAGGTCGAGCCCCTCGAGCGGAGGCGGCGTCTTGATCGTCACACCGTCGAAGTTGCGGAGCCGGCCCTCGGGCAGGAGGCGGTAGAACTGCCCGTCCTCGGGCGTCTCCAGCGGGCCGCGCGCCACGAGCAGCCGCGGGTCCTCCTCGGCCGCGCGCCACGCGCCGTTGGGGTCGGGGACGCGCATAAAGAGGACGCGCCCGTCGCCGTCGACGTCCTCCTCGTGCAGGCCGTCCTGCAGGTCGACCCGCGGCCAGGGCCGGACGCTCGAGCGGACGAAGCGCGGGTGCTCCGCGAGCGCGAGCTCGGCCCCGTCCGGGTTCAGGCGCGGGATGACGTAGAAGGCGCGCGTGTCGAGCGCCCGCGTCACCTTCGGATCGCTGTCGTAGCCGCTCAGCAGCCGGTGGATCAAGTGCAGCGCCGCCGTGCAGCCGGACACCTCGAGCGAGTGGATGTTCGCCTCGACGAGGAACGCGGGCTTCTCGAGCGCCGGGCCGGTGTCGAGGTTCGTGATCGTCGCGAGCCAGATCTCCCGGCCCTCGTACGACCGGCCGATGCTCTCGAGGGCATACAGCCGCGGAGCCTCCTCCGCCCACGCCTGGAGGATCTCGGTCAGCTCGTCGTATCGGGAGAAGCGGTCGTACGGGACCGCGCGCACTACACGGACAGCTCCGCGACGAGGGGGCCCGTGTCGAGCGGGTCGAAGCCGAGCCGGCGGGCGACTTCCTCGCTCGTCGGCCGCGTCCCCTCGCCGAAGAGCTCGCGCAGGAACTCGCCGGTCGCGGGGCTCGTCCACCAGCTCTCGCCGAAGTCGCGCACGAGGTTCGCGCGGAGCTGCGTCGAGCGGATCCACGCGCGCAGGTAGTCGGCGGAGTAGAAGCCTGCGTCCATGTCCCCGAGGTACGCGTCGCGTCGGTACGCGATCCCGGTCGCGCTCGTCAGCAGCTCGCTGTACCCGCCGGGCGTGCCGCCGTCGTCGGCGAACCGCGACCAGAACTCGAGCTCGAAGCGGAGCTTGGCGGTGTAGCGCTGGAAGAGGAGCGCCTCGAGGAAGACCGTCGCCTCCGCGTTCTCGAGCGCCTGCTCGTCCGAGAGGTCGAAGTACTCCGCGTGCCAGCGCGGCTCGCGCGTGATCGCCTCGAGGATGTAGGAGTAGATCTCGGTCAGCGCGTGGTCGCGCGAGAGCTTCCGGAACGTGTACGGAAGCGACGGGTCGACGCCGGCGTAGTGGAGCGCGTGACCGGCCTCGTGGAGGAACGCCTGGTAGTCGTGGAGGCCGCCCTGCGCGCGGGTGATCAGGTGCACGACCCGCGGGGGGTCGGACGCGATCACGCAGGCGCGCGGCGACTTCTGCGGCCGGTCGTCGAGGTCGAGCCGGATGTTCGGGTCGTCGGCGAGCCGGAAGCCGAGCCGCTCGAGCGTGTCCAGGCACACCGGCACCGACCGCTCCCTGGTGTACGTCGCGTCGAGCGGCGTCAGCCGGCGGAGGTACGCGACGTGCGAGGAGCTCGGCACCTCCTCGCGGTCGGAGCCGAGCAGCCGGTCGAACCAGCGCTGGCGGAGCTTCGCGTAGGCGTCCGCCGTCGCCTCGGTCGCCGCGACGAGCGCGCGCTCGAGCTCGCGGAGCGAGATGCCCTTCTCCTCCTCGTTCCGCGCGACCGGGTCGGGTTCGCGCGAGAGCTCGGCCTCGAGCTCCTCGCCCGCGCGCAGCAGGTCCAGCCGGTCCGGGTTGAACTCGGCGGAGCGATCGGCCTGGAGCTCGCCGAGCTCCTCCCGCTCCTCGTACGCCTGGAGGATCGCGAGCCGCGCCTGCGCCGCGCGCAGCGGCAGCTCCTCGCCCCGGTAGGTGACCCGCGCAGCGAGGATCGCGTTTTCGAGCGCGTCGTCGCGCTCCGCGAGCTCGGCAAAGAGGAGCCCGGCCTCGCAGGTCTTGCGCAGCCGGTAGAGGCGCTCGCGCTCGTCGCCGTCGGCGCTGTCCTCGGCCTCGCGCAGCACGTCGAGCTGGTCGCGGCTGAAGAGGTCCGCGTAGCGCGCGACGATCGCCGCCTGCTCGGAGACCTCCTTCTCGCCGACGCGCACCGCGCGCCCCTCCTCCGAGCGCTCGAACAGGTAGCGCTGGAGTTGCGACTCGTACTCGGTGGGACTACGGACGGCGGTCGCGCTCATTGACCCGGGGAAATCTATACATCTATACGCGCGCGGACGAAGCGAGGCGTCCGACGGTCTCGGTCAGCTCGTCGAGCGTGAACGGCTTCGGGATGACCGCGTCGGCGCCGAGATCGCCGAGCGACTCGCCCTCGGCCGTCCCGGAGAAGAACGCGACGCGCACTCCCGGCCGCTCGGCCCGCACCTCGTCGAGCAGGTCGCGGCCGTCGTCGGGGCCGAGGTGGACGTCGAGCAGAACGACGCCGATCGGCTCGTTCCGGAGCGCCTCGCGCGCGGCCTCGAGCCGCGCCGCCTCGAGCACGCGATAGCCCTCGATCTCGAGGTTCACCTTGCACAGGAGCCGGATCGACGCCTCGTCGTCGACGACGAGCACCGCACCGGGACCCCCGTCCATCGGCGGCCGAGTCTAGCGCCGGTTCTCGCCGCTCGCAGTTCCGCGGACCGTGGATATGATCGCGAGCGGTGAGCCAGGAGCTTCGCACCGGCGAGCGGCACAGCTACGCGTCGGCGATCGCCGGCCTCTGGAGCGGCCTGTCGCAGACCCTCTCGCGCCTGGAGCAGATCGCCGCCGATCCCGACGAGACCCTCGCCGAGAACGAGACGCTCGACTCGCTCCCCGGCCTCCAGTACACGCTGCACGCAGCGAGCGAGACGGTCGCCGGGATCGCGCCGCCCGTCGAGGCGCAGAGCTCGCACGCCGAGCTCGCGGCCGCCCTCGCCGACGCGCGCGACGCGACCGCGGAGGTCGCGGAGGCCGCCTCGAGCGGCGGGGTGGACGCGGCCTGGCCGCTCGTGTGGGAGTGGCGCGGCGCGCTCTTCCGCGTCCGGCTCGCACGGCTTCGGCTCGCGCCCGTTCCGGACAGCCCCGAGACGCCCGAGGCCGCGAGCACGTCGATCGCGGTCGCCGCCGTCGTGCTCGTGCTCGTCGGCGCGATCGTCGTCGCGCTCGGCGCGCTGCTCGGCCTCTGGCCGGTCGCCGCTGCGGGCATGACGGTCGTCGCGTGCGCGCTGCTCCGCCCCTGGCCGTAACCCAGCTTTCCTCGGGCTCGTT
>Ga0081539_10000434_pt1 | contig 70767 bp, 72 predicted proteins | sample TabmetS4T2R2_FD_71023 | JGI IMG/M metagenome (GOLD analysis project Ga0081539, IMG submission 71023) | Tabebuia heterophylla rhizosphere microbial communities from the University of Puerto Rico - S4T2R2 | ecosystem: Host-associated > Plants > Roots > Rhizosphere ...
CAAGTCAGTGTGAAATTGCCCGCAATTGGGCACAAGGGAGCAAAACCTGGTGAAATCCAGAGGCGATTTTTCAACAACTATTCAGCATTTCTAATAAATTAGGCACTTTTTCAGGGCCGACTACGATAGCAAGGCAAAAAAGTAACATTAGGTGACTTCTATAGAAAGCGTCAAAAGGTAGGGATTGACAGGAGGGAAGGGAAGGAAGGAGAAAATTAAGCGAAGGGCTAATGTTGGCCCTTAAGGAGTAGAAGGAAGAGACCAGGATCGTCGCAGAGAGTTGTAAAAGAAGTCTCCGTTCCATGCATCCTCAAGGCACGATAAGCTTTTATGGAGATCGTCACGAAGGAGAGCAGCATTATCCTTAATAGTTTTGGAAAAGATCCGTAGGGTGGGGAGGTTTCGCTTTAGCGTGCTTGACTTGATCCCAACCCTGAGTGCCGTAGCCTCAAGGGCAATTACACTGCCTGAGAACTTGCGCCTTGGATATTGCGAGGCAGCTCCCCACCGTCGCAACTGTTCTGGGGGCACCCAGTTGATAGAACCAAAGGTGTCTCTTAGTGCCCTCTCTATGTCCCTCTTTCGAGAAATGGGATTAAGGTAAGATCTCTTTACTCGTTTCAGATTCTTCTGAGCCAAGTCGTAAAAGTGAACCGCGGGAAATAAGTGAATGAGACCGGTGTCTTCTTTCGGTGGCTTTCGCTGCTTGCACGGAAGGATAAGCGGGGGAGTCGTGAATAGAAAAGTACCTAACGGGGCGTTTCTATTGTTGAGCCGCCAGGCAAAGTACGCAAATTCTTGAGTGCGGAAGTAATCGTCACATGCAAATATCATGTCCAGCTCATACTTGCGCTGAGGGAGAGAGTTTCGCTTACCACGAAGAAGCTTCAAGAGTGCGACAATCAGTTCAGCTTGTGCCTGGAGCTTGAGAGTGGCTATATCTTTGCGAATCTCAGGGTCATGGTCGGAGAATTCCGTAATAAACTTTTGCAAGACCTGAGCCTGCTGTTGCCCGTCGACCTTACGCTTTTTATACGGCACGATCGTTCACCTACGCGCCCTTACTGTCCCGGTTTTGTCCCGATGTTAGCAGAAAATACAATAAAACAAGCAGAACCAAGAGCAAAGATCAACCGGTTAAGTCTTTGCTCTTGTTATGGTTTAGTTGCTGTTGGTTGATCCTGTTCACACACTGTGAGGGACTGAAAATCCTCGTGTCGACGGTTCAATTCCGCCCCTGCCCACCTTCTCGCTCGCAATCGAACTTGTGTCTTGGCGACGTTCGGTTACTTACCTTCTCCCCCGGCAGCGTTGTCACACCGCGCATCTGGACTCTCGCTTCGCCTTGACAGCAGTGTGCAGACAGGGCTATGGAACCACGCAAAAGGAGATTCTCATATGAAAATCGACTTTCATGCTCATGCATTTCCCGAAGCCTTCTTTCACAAACTGAAACAGTACTATCCTGACGAGGTCGTTCTCCAGCACGATCCCCAGGGACATTTGCTCGGTTTCTGGGCTGGAACCCCGCTGCCAGCATGGGACCATGAGTTGCGCATCAACGATATGAACAAAGGTGGAGTGGAGATCGAAATTCTTTCCAACCCATCGATGTACATCCGCGTCGATGAACATAGTCCTGAGCTGTGTCGTTTAGTCAACGACATGTATGCCGATGCCTGTCATCAGAGCCCGGAACGCTTTAAGGCATTCGCAAATCTTCCGTTTAACACAATGAGTGATGCTCTGGCAGAGCTGGAACGCGTGTTAGCACTACCCGGCTTTGTCGGTGTTTTGGTTAGCTCGAATGTTGGCGGCAAGTATCTTCACACGCCAGAATTTACTCCGTTCTGGAACGAGATCGCTCGCCGACGCATCCCGGTGTTCATGCACCCCAAGCCCCCGCCAGGGTATCAGGACGATGACATTGCACCGCTGCTTGCTTTTCCAGCAGACACAACGCTCTCAACCATGAAGCTGCTTTACAGTGGCTTGTTTGAGCGTTGCCCGGATCTGATTTTGATCCTCGCGCACTTAGGGGGGACCTTGCCCTTCCTTGCACGCCGGATTGATCTCGGGTTTGAAGATCAGCACTTTCCGGGCAAGTATCGCCAGATCCCACGCCGTCCAAGCGAATATCTCCCGAAACTCTACTTTGACACAGCCCTGGGGTGGCATAAGCCCGCGTTCGATTGCGCCCGCGCGCTCGTCGGAGTTGACCATATAGTGTACGGCTCGGATTATTTCATGTTGGGTAGCGAATTCATGAACCGCACCAATGCGTTTCTCGGCAGCCTCGATCTCTCTAAAAGTGATAAGGAGAAGATTTACAGCGGGAATGCACTACGCTTCTTAAAGATGTAAGAAAGACACCTATCAGTCACTGGAGGGAAACTATGACGCACAATGACATCGCACAAGATAAAGCCGCGATTGCTGAACTTATTGCACGTTATAACTACGCCATCGACCATGAGGACTATCAAGGCTGGGCCAATACTTTTGCCCCGGATGGTGTGTTTCACGGCATCATCGGTCGGTTTGCCGCCCACAAAGAACTCGACAAGTTTATTGCGGCAGTCAAGAATCTCACCGTAAGTGCACCCAATCTCCGGCATTACGTCACTAACATCCTACCGGAGATCAATGGCAATGAGGCTCGCTGTACTTGTTTTCTGCTTATGACCTCGACCACCAAAGAGGGCGGCAGTAAGATCGCCGCTGCAGGTGAATATGAAGACCGGTTGGTTAAGATCAACGGCCAATGGCTCTTCCTGGAGCGGATCGTGCGGGTGGATGGGGCCTAAACCGAACTACAGAAGATTGGCACGGTCACTGACATAAATCCCCCCGTGCGGCGCACGACCCCTCCTTCGATCCTTCGACAGGCCTGTCCTGGGCTTGTCGAAGCCTGTCCTGCCTGCGCCAGTGCTGCAGGCACAGGTGAGCCCAGTCGAAGGGGGCTCAGGACTCAGAACAGGCTTTCCTATAGCGGTTTGCAGTGTTACGCGTCCTCTGTAGAGGCGATCCTGGTGATCGCCCACACTTCTGGGGCGAAGATTAGCTGCAGCCCTACGGAGAAAAGTTCGCACGCATGCGAAAACCACAGTAAAGGGGGCCTGTGGGTACTCACCTGTGGTCTGCCACCGGCCACAGGTGGAAAAGGAGGGCCAGGAAGGATTTCACAATCAGTGTTAGAAATAGGGGTTATTTCGTATCTCCTACTGGCCTCGCACTGCGCCGCTCGATCACGTCATCAATTAGGCCATATTCTTTAGCTTGTTGGCTGGTGAGGAAATTGTCACGCTCGGTATCCCGTGCGATGTGGTCGAGCCCCCGTCCGGTGTGAAAGCTCAAAATCTGGTTCAATTCTTCACGTACGCGCAGAATTTCGCGGGCGTGGATGTTGATATCCGTCGCCTGACCCTCGACGCCGCCCCACGGTTGATGGATCATGATGCGAGAATGTGGTAGTGCGTACCGCTTCCCCTTTGCACCGGCAGCAAGAAGCAGGGCTCCCATGCTTGCCGCTTGCCCGACACACAGCGTCGAGACTGGCGAACGAATATATTGCATCGTGTCATAGATCGCCAAACCTGCCGTGACTGATCCACCGGGGGAGTTGATGTAGAGAAAGATGTCTTTCTCTGGATCTTCTGCTTCAAGAAAAAGGAGTTGAGCAGTGATTAGGCTCGCGGTTGTTTCATTGACTTGAGAGCCCAAGAAAATGATACGGTCCTTCAGCAACCGCGAGAAAAGATCATAGGCGCGCTCGCCACGACCAGTCTGTTCGACGATAGTTGGTACAAAATTCATAGCCGTATTGTAGTCGCTTCTCAGTATTCCAACAATATACGTAAAACGTGGGAAAAGCCTAGCATGTTTCCTTTCCGCGTTACGCGTTTTCCCTACTTACTTCGTCCCTGGTTTCTTCTCTCCCCAGATATCCCACACAGCCTCATACTTGGCCGGGAACTTTGCCGTGTAGTTCATAAACGTCGTGACTGGATAACGAATGCCGCCTTTATGGGTGCTTTCGAGGCCAGCCATCACCTCGTCGACTTTCGAGGCTGGCATAGAGAAAGCCATTTCTTCGTCCTGCGTCTGTCCGAACATACGATCCCGGTGCACGGTAAGATCACCTGACAATCATCAGTTTGCATCGTCTTGACGACGATGTCAGCACAATCGAGTCGCCCACTGAATGACGAATTTAGATAGCCGCCCCTTTTGTATAGGGCCGCTTGCACGAGCCGCATGACCTGCGCAGAGTTCCCGAACACAGTGATTACATCAGGTGGATCAAAGGGATGAGTTTTTAGCGGTGAGGCAAACAGCGAGTTATACTTGCCCAGTTCAAACTTCGGTACCGCGGCTTCGGTTCTTGCTCCGGCCTCTAATGTCTCAGTATACATCCCCTCGCACGCGTGGCCCTCTTGGAGATATTCGACGTTGGGTTTGAACCCAAGGGCAACAAGTCCGAGAGGACAAGAGTGCTGGTCAGCAGAGAGTCCAATCGACCAGCCGTAGCGACGCACAACGTTGATAGTCTGACAGGTCGCAAAACGTGACCCCATATCAGCAGGAGTGCGAGTTTTTGGCGGTAACGCCTCGCCCGGCTTGAGCATTTTGATACCGATCGGAAACGTCGCCGGGCGGATATAGTTTTCGATCATTTCGGTAATGGCTTTCATGTCCATAAGATCCCCCGAACAGCCATCAGCAGTCAGCTATCAGCCAAACATAGAAAAATCTACCGTTAGCTGAGAGCTGAACGCTGACAGCTTCTTAGTAGAGCACTTGTCCTTCTCTTAATTTACTGATCTCCGCCTCTGACATCCCGAGAATGTCGCGCAGCACGTAGTCCGTATGCTGGCCACGGAGCGGAGCAGCAGCTTGAACTTCACATGGTGTGCCGGACATCTGCCAGGGAATTCCGGCATGAATACGTTTCCCGACCTCAGGGTGTTCTTTCTGTACAAGGTAGCCACGTGATTGCAGGTGCACATTGGTTGCCAGGTCTTTATTACTCATCGAGGGAAAGGCAGCGACACCAACCTTCTGCAATATCTCGGTGATGTGCCAACGATCTTGCTCTTTGGTCCATGCCGAAATGATCTCCTCGAGCGCATCTTCGTTGGCTTTACGGGCAGTGACATCAGCAAAGCGTTTATCGGTAGCAAGCTCAGGCTTGTTCATCGCCCTACACAGCGCTTGCCATTCGGTCTCATTACCACAGACAATCGTCACCCATTTGTCATCATCACCTTTGGCTTTGAAACACCCATGTGGCGACATCCAACGGTCACGATTACCATCGCGTTCGGGTTGGCTTTTGTTCATCGCGTAGTCCATCAAGCCTTCTGGTTGCAACACAAGCAGAGCCTCCCACAATGCGAGGTCAACATGCACGCCTTTGCCTGTGCGTTGGCGATAGGCCAGCGCTGCTAGCGCGGCAAATGAGCCGAAAATACCCGCATTGGGATCACCATAGGAAATCCCTACTTCTGACGGACCAATGTCACGATATCCGGTGAGCGACGAAATACCGGACAGCGGCACCGACGCCGGGCCATAGCCCATATATTGTCGCTCTGGTCCGGTTTGTCCGTAACCACAAATGGAGATCATGATGATCTCAGGTTTGAGCTTCTTCAGCGCTTCATACCCAAGACCCATGCGGTCGATGGCACCGGCAGAAAAGTTCTGTACGACTAGGTCACTTTTCTTGATCAGATTTTTGGCAATCTCGATCGCCTCGGTCTTAGCGAGATCGAGTTGCAAGCTCTTTTTTCCTTGGCTGTACTGATTGAAATAGCCCGCCCGGTTCGGGCCAGGAACATCATCGGCAAACGATGGAATCAGGCGACTCACACACGGACGCTTCTGGCTTTCGATGCGGATCACCTCAGCACCCATATGCGCCAGTTGCAGTGTGCAGTATGGCCCAGCCCACGCCCAGGTCAGATCAGTAACGCGAATTCCTTCTAATGGTCGGCGCGACATAACACCTCTCAATTAAAAATTAAAAATGCAAAATTAAGAATAAACAAAAAGGTCAGTATAAATTGCAGCTTGGCAATTTTACATTCTTCATTTTTCATTTTGCATTTATATGATCCCCTGCTTTTTCAGATCGTTAATCTCATTCTGTGACAATCCAATCTTTGTATATACCTCATTATTATGTTGTCCAAGCAGTGGCGCTGGACGATGAATGGCATAGCCGCCTTCAGATGGCTTGAACGGCGCACCAGGATAGGTGAGCGTTCCCGCGACTTGGTGGCTGATTTGTACGAAGAACTCACGCGCCTTGAGGTGCTCAGAGGCCAAGAGGTCAGCCATCGTATTCACCGGGGCGAAACAGATGCGACGCTCTTGGCCAGCTCGGTAGAGATCGTTCACCGTCCAGTTGGCTGCCCATTCCTGTAAGAAAGGAAAGAGTGCGTCATAGTTCTGGCCACGGGTGACGCGATCTTTGAAGATGTCGAGAGTCGCCCACTCTGGATTGTCCATCAGTTCGACCATGCGTTGCCATTGATCTTCTTCCACATTGACGACAAACACCTTGCCGTCTTTGCAATCGAGCATGCACCACGGATAGATCGACCGACGCCCTAGGCGTGACGTTTCTTTGCCCGCGTAGGTCCAGTGCATGAAGTTCATTTCCAGAATCGCGGCCAGGCATTCCTGAATAGAAACATCGACATGCTGGCCCTCACCAGTAATCGATTTGTGATAATACGCACCAAGCGTCGCCACTGCCGCATGCACCCCGCCCTGAAAATCTGCTTGATGCCCAAACGCTTTGAGCGGGGGCAATTCGGGATAATCTGAGGCTCCTGGGCTAATGAACGCCCAGCCACCGGCATTCGCGCCAGTAAGCTCATAAGCGTTGTAATCTTTGTACGGCCCAGTCAAACCGAAGTACGAGATCGTCGTCATGATGAGGCCGGGGTTAGCATAATACAGTTTGTCGAACTCCAATCCGACCTCCGCCATCTCCGCTGGCCGGTAATTGTGAATCACCATATCCGCTCGCGCACACAAGCTCTGCAATAGCGCATGTCCACGTGGCGCACGGAGATTCAGAGTCACACCATATTTGTTGGTATTGAGATAGAGAAAGAGGCCGCTCTTCTCTGCATGTGGTGTATCGCCGGGAAATGGCCCACGCTTACGTGCGAGGTCGCCGCCTGGCTCCTCTACCTTAATGACCTCTGCTCCTAAATCAGCTAAGAGCTTGCCGAGGTAGGGTGCAGACACCAGGTTGCCGCATTCGACCACTTTCAATCCTGTCAGCAGTTGTTCTGCCATAATACATCTCCGCAACAAAATGTTACTTAATCGCTGTCGGGTTAACCGGTGAACCGGCGCCACCGACCACTTTTAGTGGTGCGCCTACAAACATAAACGTATATTGTCCATCCTTCGCGCAGTCTTCGGCAAGATCATGCAACCAGTCAATTTCGTTGAACACCACTCCGAGGTTACGCAGCAGTGCCGCATGCAGCGGAATAAATGTCCCGGTCCCTGGATGCATCGTCTGCTCCGAGGCAACGGTATCGGTGCCAAACGAGGGAATCTCCATCTCATGGAACCATTTGACCAACTCTGGGCTGTAGCCGAGGCCGGGTTCGCTCATCGCTTTATTGGGAAAAAATCCCTCAACACCCTCATCATAGAAGCGTTTCAACCAGCCGGTATGAATCAGCAAAATATCGTGTTTCTCAATTGGTGACTTTTGCATCCCTGCGGTCTGCAGCAAATCATCAAGCGAGATGCCCTCATTCGCCTGAAGATGTTTGACGCCTTTATAACGAGCAACATCAAGAAGGATACCACGTCCGACGATGCCGCGATTGGCAATCTTCTCCACACTACATTTTCGCAACGCCCCTATCGTGGTCTTCGCATCATAGCCGTTGTAGAGTTGATCATCGTACCACACATGTCCCAACGCATCGTACTGCGTTGTCCCTTGCAGATACATGAAGATCACGTCATCCGCGTATTCCATCCCACCGGGAAACGCGTTCGCATGACCATTCATATAATATCCTTTGTCCATTGCCATCGTGCGGGTCGTCTGCCCACGACCAGGGTAAATCGGGTCACCGCCAGGCCGAGCCACCGGCACGCCGAGCATGAACACTTTTCCTTGTTTAACAGCTTTCACGCCACGTAGGACCTCTTCACTCGTCAAAAAATTCAACGCGCCAACCTCGTCGTCAGCACCCCAGCGGCCCCAGTTTTTCGGACTATCTTTCAGTAGCTCAGTAAAAGATTTTGCGGCCATGCGTTTCTGCCTCCTTCATTCTTAACTCTTCACTTTTCGCTCTTCACTCTTCACTTGTTTGCCGCTGCCTGAATCGCCTCAATGATGTGCTGATACCCAGTGCAGCGGCAGAGATTTCCCGCGATGTTGTGGCGAATCGTCGCCTCATCCGGATGAGGGTGCTCTTGTAAAAGCGTATAGGCCGACAACACCATACCGGGCGTGCAGTATCCGCATTGCAACGCGTGGTGGTCAACAAAGGATTGTTGGAGCGGATGCAACTTCTCTTCTTTCGATGGAATCAGACCTTCGATAGTCATCACGTTGCTGCCTTCAGCATCGGCGGCAAGAATCGTGCACGATTTGACTGTCACGCCATCCATGATCACCGTGCAGGCTCCACAATTCCCAGTTAGGCAACCAACATGCGTACCGGTCAGATTGAGATGATCACGCAGAAAATCGACAAGTAGCGTGCGAGTGTCGACCTCGGCCTGTTGCGATGCGTCGTTAACGGTTAAACGGACTGAGGTTTTCACAAAAGGCTCCTCATTTAGCGCGCCCTCTCGTATCCGCTCATCCCGAGCGTAGCGGAGCGAAGTCGAGGGATGTAACTGAACCGCTTGAAAACTATGTCTATGCTCGCTGGTGTCGGTGCTTTCCTCGCGACAATCTACTCACAGTAGCCCAATCCCCTTGCATCATCGCCTCTTTCTTCGCTCGGCTCCAACTCTTCAGTTTCCGTTCTGCAAGGAATGCTTCTTCTCGCATCGGACACTCCTGCATAACTACTAATGTCAGCGGCCTACGCGTAGCCGTGTATCCACCAAACTCGCCACTTAAGATGCTGGCTTATCCGCAACCCCAGATCATCTGTATGACCGGTGTAATAGGAACCATCCGCGCAGCGCAACATGTATACCCAAAACCCCATATTCTTACCGCCGCTCCCCCTTCGACCTCGGCGTTTCACGCCTACGCTCAGGGCGAGCGGGTTTCCTTACTCAAGTAGACAAAGATCATCTCCCCACCCGCTCCATCGCAGCCTTCACTGCTCGTTTGGTGAACACGCGCACCATATCACGCTTATACTCTGCCGACGCATGTAACTCATTGGTCGGGTCTGCGGCCGCGTTGTAGGCAGCTTCGGCAACTTCAGCGATCAGGCCATTATTCATTTGCTTTCCACGACAGTGACCTTCAATACCAGCTACGCGGAACGGAATTGTTCCTCCACCGCTCACCGCCACTGACACACGCTGACAAATGTCATTGTTAAGTTCGACAATCGCTGCAACGCCGACAATGGCAAAGCCGCCCTCAATCCGGCGGTGCTTTGCATACGCCGAACCTATACCAGTCAGCAGTGCTGGAACGCGAATTTCAGTCACTACTTCTTGTGGATTTAAAGCTGTGGTCAGGTAACCAACAAAAAACTCCTCAGCAGAAACGATGCGTTCGCCTGTAGGACCAACGAGTCGAAACTTCGCATCAAGCACGAGAGACACTGGGGGATAATCCGCTGCCGGATCAAAATGCGAGGCGCTGCCACCAATCGTCCCACGGTGACGAACTTGGCCATCACCAACGTCCGCCGCTGCTTCGGCAAGCACGCGACAGCGTTGTTGCAACAAGGATGAAGTTGCCAACGCGTGATGCGTCGTCAGCGCGCCAATGGCAATGTCGTTCCCTTCTTCTCGAATGTACGACAAGGTCGACCGCAAACGTCTGAGACTCACAATATGTTGCGGAGCGACAACCCCCAAATTCATCGCTGGCAACAGCGATTGGCCGCCAGCGAGGATCTTCGCGTCATCGCCAAGCTCAGATAAAAGCCGGACCGCTTCGGCGACCGTCTGCGGCACATGAAAAGAGAACGGTTGGCGGATCATACCGCTTTCCTCGTTTTCGCCTCTTGAAGCAGCTGCCACACGCGGTTCGGTGTCAGCGGTGTTTCGTTGATCTGTACGCCAAACGGCGCGAGGGCATCCTCAACCGCACTCAGAAATGCACCATACGGTGCAGAAATCGCTGACTCTCCTGCGCCTTTAGTTCCAAGAGCGGTGAACGGACTCGGCGTCTCTTGATGGTAGACCTCAATCGGCGGTACTTCCTTGGCCGTTGGCATAGTATAGTCCATGAACGTGCCGGTCAGTAACTGACCGTTCTCGTCGTAAGCCAACTCTTCAAATAACACGCCGCCAATGCCTTGCACTGTCCCACCAATCACCTGTCCCTCAACTAACAACGGGTTAATAATCTTGCCGGAATCGTGGCACAGCACATAACGCGACGGCGTGATTACTCCGGTCTCGACATCCACTTCTACAATCACAATACCGGCTGCGTATGGATAAGTCGGATACGCGTTGATACGTCCTTGGTCATCGGGAATGTGATTGATATTGCCCATGCGGTAGTAACGAGTTGACTCAAGACCAGGCTCGATACCCAAGACCGGACGGGTAAACGCTTGGCGATATATCACCCGGCATATATCAGCAATGGCAATCGACCGTTGTGGCGCCTGTTTGATAATCACTTTGCCGTCAGTCAGATCAAGATCATCCGGCGACGTCTCCAACATATTGCCTGCTACGGTCAGCAACTTCTCGCGCACGTCACTAGCCGCAATGAACGAGGCACTACCACCAACAGTGAGACTCCGCGAACTCCAATTACCCATACCGTAGGGGCTTACCAACGTATCGCCTTGCAGCACTTTCACATTCTCCAACACCACCCCCAAGCGATCAGCAACAATCTGTGCGATCCCAGTTTCATTGCCACCGCCAGGAGACGTGACACCGGTCAACACGGTCACTGTCCCAGTCGGGCTCATCCGGACTGTGGCACTATCGTACGCAGCAATGAAACTGTCAGGAATACAGCCGCCTTCTGGGGTCAATTCAAAACCGATACCCAACCCAAGATAGCGTCCCTGTTTACGCGCTTCTTCTTGCTGCTTGCGAAAGTCAGCGTAGCCGATTTTTTCTAAGGCCGTATCCAACGCTCCGGCATAATTGCCACTATCGGCACGCATGCCGGAAACCTGCTGGTAAGGAAATTCGTTAGGAGGAATGAAGTTTTTGCGCCGCACTTCCGCGCGATCCATATTGAGCCGTCGCGCGACTGCATCCATCACGCGATCCATCACAAACGACGAGCACTCCTTACCAAAGCCACGATAGGCATTGAGCGCGCCCTTGTTGGTCGCAACGATCGAGAGATCTGTCTCACAGTGAGGGATTTTGTAGCATGCTGGCAACGTAAAGGCGGTGACAAACGGCATCCCCCAGCCACACAGTGCGGACACGACGCCGTTATCAGCAATAATACGATCTTTGAAGCCAATGACCGTACCATCGTTTTCAAAGGCGACTTCATAATGATGGACTTGTGCCCGTGCGTGTCCGGCAACTTGCAAATGCTCGCTCCGTTCCTCAATCCATTTCACCGGCTTGCCAGTGAGCTTGGCCAGCAAGCAGATCAGTGGGTCTTCAGGATGCGTGGAGATTTTGATGCCGAACGCGCCACCGACATTCGGTTGGATAACACGGACCTCTTCCTCGGCCATCTTCAGCGTCTGCGCGATCACCGTACGCAACAGGTGCGGCGTCTGCGTTGAGGTCCACAATGTCAGATACCCGAGTGCAGTATCGAGCGTCGCCACACATGCTCGTGGCTCCATCGGGTTACCGGTGTGACGGTGGATACGTAGGGTTCCTTTCAGCATATACGCGGCACGGGCAAACGCCCCTTGCACGTCACCGCCTTGGAAATGCACATGTAGCATTTGGTTTGTTTTCCACTGCGGATAAACGAGCGGCGAGTTGGGGTCTAACGCTTTCTCGGCATCGACAACGACGGGTAAGTCGTCGTACTCAACATCGATAAGATCAAGCGCTTCGGCAGCGATATAACGATCATCTGCGACTACAGCCGCGACCGGCTCGCCGACATACTTCACTTCGTCAATCGCCAGGCAATAGACCTCAGTGCTGTTCCCACCAAAGCCGCGTGGATCAAGGGTCTGCGGGATGGGAACCGTATGTTTGAAGATATCCTTACCTGTGACGACAATTCGCACGCCAGGGAGTCGTCGTGCCGCCTCGACATCGATTAGAGTGATTTTTGCGTGTGCGAACGGACTACGCAGGATAGTCATGAAGCCCATACCAGGAAGGGCAATATCGGCAGTGTACTGCCCCTTGCCTGCGACAAGAATGTGATCGAGCTTGCCTGGAACACCTTTGCCGACGTAGGCCATAAACTGCTCTTCGGGTCGATATTTTCGCGGGCACGATAAGCCGAATCGATGAGAGGGTCAAGGCGGAGTAACTATGAGAAATTGCGGATTGGCGATTGAGAATCACATATTAGCTTAACTCAACCCCAGTCCTGAGGAAGTTAAGTCAGGTTGCAATTTTCCACTTTAATTTATCATGATAATTTAAAGTGCTAGTTTAGATTATTCGAGATAAAAACCATCAAAGCCCTCAACTCAGATCATATGTCTACACAATCACCTCCACGCAAAAAACTCACTACAAGAGAGAAATCGCTCACCGACTACTCTATCTGGACGCTAGCATATTGTCAGGCCGATATGCCGTATGACTTCTTTGGTGGCTCGGGATTGATGAGCAATCGTGGGACCATTCAGATTCCCATGATCTACACCGTGTTGGTCGGTGGTGAGGTAGGTGGCAAAAAACATGTTGTGCTGGTCGATGTCGGTTTTGGCAATCAAGAATGGATGTCGCGCTATAAGTTCTTCTCTTGGGAAGATCCCAAGATGGTCTTGGGGAAAGTTGGTCTTAAGCCCGAAGATGTCGACGTAATTCTCGTCACCCACCTCCACTTCGACCACATCGGTCACTTCAATGCATTTCCCAATGCTCATCTGTATATTCAACTTGATGAGTACATGGGCTGGTTACGGACGCTCGCACTGCCCGCGGATTTCGGCGGTGGACAGCGCGCGTGGTTATTGTCATCGCTCGACCCCCAAGACATTCACAACGTTGCCAGCGCCATTAGTCAGAGCAAAGTGAGTTTGATCGAAAGTGATGTCGAGGTTCTTCCTGGCATTACAGCCCATCTCGCCAAGGACTCACACACGTTCGGAACGCAGTGGTTTGAAGTGCAGACACTCAACGGCACGTTCGCTATCGCCGGTGATACGGTTTATTGGTACTCTAACGTCGAGCAGATGTGGCCGCCGGGGTACAATCAAGGCAATCCGTTTAACCAGTTGTTTACCTATGATCGTATTCGTCGCACGTTAGGAAAAGAACTCGAACGCTTGATCCCCGGCCACGACCCACAAGTCTGGCATCGTCACAAAACGTGGACGATCGGAGCGAATGAAGTCGCGGAAATTACGCTGGCGAAAGGGCAGAGGTCGAAGAAGCGAGGATAACAATCAGCGCGGCTAGCTTGTCCCAATACTGTCCGAGATTTTTTTATTCCGTTTTGTTCCCTTTTCGTGGCCCTCACCTTGCCCTGCGGGCTTCCCTCTCCCGCCTGAGCGGGAGAGGGGTTGAGGAGAGGGCCAAGCAGCCGTAGGCTTTGTTGGGGAATAAGATGAAAAAATTTCTGGGCAGTGTTGGGCTTGTCTAGTGTATCACCTAGAAGCACTGGCCAATAAGCGGCTAACCTCGAATCGGCTCCAGTCCAGACAACAACTCCTGTCGTCGATCTTCAAACCATGGAGGAAGCTGAATCGCCTTCCCGAAGTCGGCTACTGGCTCATCCACAGTAAACGATTCATCAGTCGACCGTGCGGCTTCAAAGAGGGCACCGCCAGGAGTACGCACGTAAACGGAAAGAAAATATTTGCGGTCCTTCACTTCAGAAATATCCGTGTAACCGAGACCTTCGACATAATCACGCAATCCAAGCTGCTCTTCCTTTGTATCGACACGAAACGCACAGTGATGGACGGCACCTTCGCCGAAGATCCAACTCCCTTGCGGCACGTTAGGTTCTTCAACGTACTCGATAATTGTTCCAGGCCCGCCCTTGCCCATCTCATAGCGGGTATACGCGCCTTGCTGAGCAGTTTTGTGACCATTCCATGCAACTTCGGTAAAGCGCTCGGGCTCGGCCAGTTCCCGCACTGATACCGTAATGCCATGCACGCCACGAATCGCTACCGCTTCCGGCGTTTCCTCAGTCGTCCATGGTTTGCGCGTATCGGCGTCACAACCAATCAGGTCATACTCAATGCCACACGGGTGAGCAAAATGAATCCGCGGTTCGCCAAAGCGTTCCTCACGATGATGTGGATACTCGAACTTCGCCAACCGTTTGTCCCAAAAATCAAGCGAGGCTGTTGGCACTGAAAGTCCGAGGCTTTTTACCTGACCAGAACCACGCCGTGCCTTCAGCCCAGACTGCCGAAATGGAAAACTGGTAATCAGCGTGCTCGGATCACCAGTTTCGTTGCCATAGTACAAGTGATAAATAGGAGTCTTGCCATCGAAGAGCACGGTCTTTTTCACGCATCGCAACCCTAATAACCGTGTGTGAAAATCGTAATCCTCTTGCGCTCCCCCAACGCCCAGTGTGATGTGATGATGTCCATGCAGTACGTTCATGCTGCGCCCTCCTGATTGGCAGTCGCTTGAGGACAGGTCATACGCCCACATCAGCCGAAAGTCCACTACAGTTTCAGTAGCGCTACAGTTTGGCAGCAAAACCACGGAGACGTCATTCTGAGCCGCAGCCCTTCGATAAACTCAGGCTAAACTCCGCGCAGGCGAAAAATCTCTCTTTTATGCCTGTAAGCCCGGGAGATTCTTCGTCGCGTTGCTCCTCAGAATGACAAGAAGCGTAAATACCTGCCCAAATCGGAACAGGGCACTGTGCTCCACAGCTCCCTTGCTCTTCCCAGCAATTGTTTGACTTGCCAAGCGAGATTTCCTAATGTGTTCGCGCTCGGCAATCCGTAGCGTAGCGTAGTAGAGTAAAGGAGTAGAACAATGGATTTTGATTTCTCACCCAAAGTGAAAGATCTCCAGAAACGGGTGCAACAGTTCATGGATGATCACGTCTATCCCAATGAAGAGGTGTATCACAACCAGGTTGATACGCAGGGTGATCGCTGGCAGATACCGCCGATCATGGAAGAAATGAAAGAAAAAGCGAAAAAAGCGGGACTGTGGAACCTGTTTCTACCAGAGAGCCGGCTGGGCGCGGGATTAACAAACTTAGAGTATGCGCCACTGTGCGAGATCATGGGCCGCGTGCACTGGGCACCGGAAGTGTTTAACTGCTCTGCGCCGGATACTGGCAACATGGAAGTGCTAGAGCGGTACGGCACTGAAGAGCACAAGAAACAGTGGTTAGAGCCGTTACTCGATGGCAAGATCCGCTCGTGTTTCGCTATGACAGAACCCGCCGTCGCCTCATCTGATGCAACCAACATCGAATCGAGCATCAAGCGCGAGGGCGATTTCTATGTCATTAATGGTCGCAAATGGTGGTCATCTGGTATGGGCGACCCGCGTTGTAAGATTATTATCTTCATGGGCAAAACCGACCCTAACAACCTAGATCGTTACAAACAACAGTCGCAGATTCTGATCCCACGTGACACCCCCGGCATCAAGATCGTTCGCATGTTGCACGTGTTCGGTTATGATGATGCCCCACACGGACATGCAGAAGTCGAGTTCAAAGATGTGCGTGTCCCCGCATCTAACATCATTCTCGGCGAAGGGCGTGGGTTTGAGATTGCTCAAGGGCGCCTTGGTCCAGGCCGCATTCATCACTGTATGCGCTTGATCGGGCAAGCCGAACGCGCACTGGAAAAGATGTGTAAGCGCGCCATCTCTCGTGTGGCTTTTGGCAAACCGGTCTCTGAACAAACAGTGACGCAAGAGCGTATTGCTGAGTCGCGCATTCTGATCGACCAAGCCCGGCTGTTAGTCTTCAAAGCGGCACACATGATGGATACCGCAGGCAACAAAGTCGCGCGCAAAGAAATCGCCATGATCAAAGTGGCCGCGCCCAATATGGCACTGCAAGTGATTGACTGGGCTATGCAGGTACATGGCGGTGGTGGTGTCAGTCAAGACTTCGGCCTCGCAAGTGCTTATGCCCAGGCGCGCACACTCCGTTTCGCCGATGGTCCAGACGAAGTGCATCGTAATCAGATTGCCCGGTTGGAGTTGAAGAAGTACCAGTAACCCCTCCAATACTCCTCCCTTGAATTTCCTCTCCCTCGACGGGAGAGGGTGGTATATAATGTTGACCTACCTTCAGCATGTGCCATGCTGAAGGTCGCCATCCCCTCTTCCATGAACTATCGCCCCGGAAACCGGTCCCGTAGCCACTGGATGATAACTTTCATGGACTCAGGCCGCCCGCCGGAATTGGGCTTTGACGGCAGCGGATAACCAAAGTGATCGGCATCGACCTGTACGAACTTTTTGTCAGATGCTGGTGACTGCTGATAAATCGATTCAGAATCTTCAGGATAAATTGCATGATCGCCCGTATAATTCACAACTAGTGTTGGAATCGTAATCTTGGGAATACAATCCAATACCGCGGCTCGCGAGGACCGTCCAGACCACGTACTGAGCCACGCACGCGGCGTCTGGTATTTGCCAAAGCCTGCTTCGTGGTAGTTGAACAGATCTGGCCGCGGCGACCACAGCGATCCGTAATCACGTGAAGACGGAGAAAGCGACTGGTCAGCATAAGTTAGATTTGCTTCGGTACGATGAATCTCCATGTAGCGTCCCACTAACGCACGGCGACCAATGAACGCGCGGCGTTCTGTTGGTAATTTATCGAACTCTGGCTGACGCGCCAGCTCTTGAAAGTACTTCTGCTCCTCGATGAAGCGTCTCGCAATCGCATCGATGCGAGCGACGCGTGCAGTCTGAGCTGTGCGATAGCGTTGAACAAATTCCTGGCTGTATTTGCTCGACTCGGGAGGCTCACAGAAGCCGTTAGCAAGGTTGTACATATCGAGGCTTGGATCACAAGACAACGGATCGTCTTCGTCAGTCACCGAGGGATCAACCGCCTTTTGGAGAAACTTGCCTTCGCCTAAGTGTGCAGCGAGAATGACAATGCCATCCCCTGGCGGTAATTGGAAACGGTTCAGGTCATACGGGTCACCTGCCGGAGTGTTCGTCAATCGTCCTGGCGGGCTCGTAACTGCTTGTGATTGATAAAACGAATACAGCGATCCACCACCGCTATTGCCAATAAAAACGACTTTCTCAAACCCGCGCTCTTTGAGCACCCTCATACCAGCGGCAATGTCAGGAATGAGCATCTCGTGGATGCACGCGATGTCGTTACCCGGCCAACGACCTTCCTGACCGAACGCCGCATAGCCTGCCTCAAGCAGATACGGAATGGCATAATGGCGAGTCATATCTGCCCGTGGGTGCATCAGACACACGACCGTCTTCTCGCCTCCTTTGGTGTAGAGTGCTCCTTTAGATTCGCCGCGGTCTTCAGCCATGAGCGGAATCATTTCAGACGACACACCGGATGGCAGTTTATCGAACCCGATCAGACTCATTCCCATCGCTGAATAACGTGGGATGCGTGGTAGTGGCATAGTCCCTCCTCTTTTAGGAACCAGGGGTTAGGGGCTAGAGGCTAGGAGAAAACAAAGGCGACATGAAGTCACCGCTCGTTCCTCCCTTTTTGCCGTTTCCCCATTTCGCCTTTTACCCTTGCCCCTACTGACTCCTGACTACTTTTTACTGCACCAAATCATACGCAGATGATGACGCAACGCCCAGTTCTCTGAGCAAACGATCTTTAATTTTCACCGCAGCTTTTTCTACCCCCACACCTTTGGTTGCCACGGTAATACGACCACCGGCAATCATATCGTGTCCACCAGCAGACGTGCTGCCGAGCACTTTTTGCAAAATCTCCCCAGCGTTAACATCGCGCGTGATTGTCCGCAGTGAAACAAACAGACTGTTACTGTAAAACCCGATCGCCATCGCCCATTCGGCTTCATCCAAACGCAGCAGAAAGTCGGCGACTTCCGCGACCATGTCAGGATACTGCACTTCGTGCAAAACCGAGATCACGACCTTGTCATACAACACCGCACCTTCGATAGCATCGCGGAAGACCTTAAAATACTCGCGCGGTACGCGGGCATTCTCAATCTTCGCCAAGCGACGCTTGTTGGTATAAGGGTACAAGAATTGACACGCGGCCACGTCTTTGGGGGTTGCTTCGCGCCCAAGGTCCTGGGTCTCAGCATTAATACCGTAAAAGAGTGCCGTCGCTATTTTGCTTTCGATATCAACATGCGTCTCTTCAAGATACTCAGTGAGAATGGTCGAAGTGGCGCCATACTCGTCACGCAGGTCGAGGAATGGTACTCCCTCATAGGTCCCGTAGGCAGGATGATGATCGATCACGATCGTCGGTAATACTTGGTCGGGTAATGAGTTGTTTCTGCGGCCAGGCTGGGTATCGACCAAAGCAATTTGTATATCGCTGGAGAAATTGATCTCGCCAATCGGGATGAGGTCGATATTCAGATACCGCAACATGGCGCGATTCTCAGCCCGTCCGACAATGCCGCCCAAGGCGATGACGACTTCCTTTGCTTCTTGCGCCTGATTGATAAGAAAGCGCAACGCAGCAGCACTCGCCAAGGCGTCTGGATCAGGATTATCGTGAGGAAGAATCACTAACGGGCCAGGCTCTTCTGTGACCCTTAACAACCGGTGCAACGCACTCTTTGGTGGAACAAGCATATATGTGTAGCGTCAAAGTTCGTCTGAAACAAAACTCCGCTTTATTTATCCCCCGTATGCCCTTGCGAGAAAAGAGCTTTCCCCGCAGTATGAAGGAGTGTACCACGATCGTCACAAACTAGAAATATGAGGTCCAAACATGTCCGCAGAGGTGCGTGAACGGTTTACCCGAATTGTCAACAACCCCGAGGAACAACTTGATCTGGCTGAAGCGGCCCTGCTCATTGCCAAAGAAGAGCAGCCAAGTCTCGATATTGAAGCCTATCTGCGCCGGCTCGATGACCTGGCCGCAGCCGTGCGCAGTCGTCTGCCAGACCCACCAACTGTGGATGACATTATTCTGCAGCTCAACATCCAATTGTATCGAGAAGAAGGGCTACGCGGAAACACGAACGCGTACTACGACCCGGCGAACAGCTTTCTCAACGAAGTGCTCGACCGCAAGACCGGCATTCCCATCACACTCTCGGTGATCTACATGGAAGTGGCCCGTCGGCTGGGACTTTCTCTTGTCGGAGTCGGATTTCCGGGGCATTTTCTCGTCAAGCATATCAGCCCAGATGGAGAAAAGGTGCTTGACCCCTTCCTTGGGGGGATCGAACTGGACAAGCAGCAACTGACCCAGAAGCTGCAAGCAATGTATGGCGAGAATAATCCGTATATCGCTATGATCCCTCAATTACTCTCCGCGGCCAGCAAGAAGGAAATCCTGATCCGTATGTTACGTAACTTGAAGGGTGTCTATTTACAAAAGAATGACTTCCAGCGTGGCTTGAGCGTGATCGACCGCATTTTATTGATCGCTCCGGATATGGCGGCAGAAATCCGTGATCGTGGCAGTGTGCATCATCGTCTTGGCCATATCCAAGCTGCACTGCAAGACTTCCATCGCTATCTCCAACTGGCACCGAATGCTGATGACGCTGAAGCGGTACGGACAATGATTCGGCGAATGACGGCGCAACTGAACTGAGAAGTAATGAGTAACGAGGACTGAGTGACGAGAAGGACTAAAGGCCACAGGCTGTAGGCTGCAGGGTTAAAAAACAGGAAACCAAAGACTAAATAGAAATCACTTGTTCCGCTCTTACCCTTTAGCCTTCGGCCTATAGCCTTTAGCTTTTTTCTACTGGCTACTTGCTTTATGTCTGATGTCATCCGCGTCTCTGTCGGCATTGTCACACGCGGTGCGCAGTTACTCATCTGCCAACGCCGTGCGACAGATTTACATCCGTCACAGTGGGAGTTTCCCGGCGGAAAGGCGCACGACTCCGAAGACGATGCAGTCTGCTTACGACGCGAACTGCGTGAAGAGCTGCAAATCTCTGCCACAATTGGTGAGGTGCTAGATCGCACGACGCACAGCTACCCGAACGGGCGCACGGTTGCGCTCACCTTTTTGCACGTGCCAGCATACTCAGGGGAGATAGTGAATACACAGTTCCAAGAACTTATGTGGGTCAAACTGGAAGAACTATCCTCTTATGACTTTCTAGAGGGAGATCGGAATTTTGTTGTGGACTTAATGCGCGGCCGCTGGTCATCTCTTTTTTCCAATCCGCAATCATCATGACTCGCCAACAACTCTTTGCCGCTTTTTTCTTTGCCGTCTTCCTCTTTCTCCTCTCCCAACTCTACGCGCTCTTCGTTGTTTTCCTCAAGCCGCTAATGTGGACGGTGATCCTGGTTTTGACTTTCTATCCCGTGTTCGACATTTTTCTCCAATGGCTTAGAGGTCGACGCGCTGCCGCAGCCTTAGGCATGACCGTGTTTATTATGCTCCTGGTCATCGTGCCATTGTCATTCCTTTCGAGTCTCCTCACAACCCAGATGTTCGAGTTTTATGACAGCATGAAGACAGCCGCCGAATCTGGCCAGTTACAGCATCTACTTTCGAGTTGGCAGGATACTACACTTGGTCACCTCTGGCAGAAGTGGTCCCCCCGTATTGCCCAGTTCGACATCGACGTACCAAAACTTTTGCTGACTGCGGCTAATAATACAACCCAATACATCGTCACCCATGTCCCAGATGTCGCCAAAAATCTACTGGTTCTATTGCTGAATGCCTCGATTGTTAGTTTCAGTTTGTTTTTCCTCTTCCGCGATGGTGAAGAATTTTTCCACGCCTTTCGTGATCTTATCCCCATGGAGCCACATCACAAAGAGGCGATCTTTCATCAATTCTATGAGACCGTCTCCGCAGTCGTTCAGGGCATGGTTGTTACCGCTGTCGTGCAAGGGCTCTTAGCGTGGATTGGGTTCAGTGTTGTAGGATTGCCATATAGTTTCTTTTTGGGCTGTGCTTCAGCAGTTGCCTCGCTACAACCCCTTGGCGGTGCAGCCGTAGTCTGGTTGCCGGCAGCAATCTATCTTGGGTTGAGCGGATCGTGGCCATGGGCCATTGGGTTGATCGTGTACGGTGTCGTCATCATCAGTGGGGTAGATAACATTGTTAGGCCGTTGATTATCGGAGAGCGGACCAAGCTGCCGACGCTGTTTTTATTCTTCGGCATTCTGGGCGGCTTGCAGGCCTACGGATTTCTCGGCGTATTCCTTGGTCCTGTGGTACTCGCGACAATTATGGCATTCGTCAAAATCTATCGTGAGACATATGCGCAGCCGCCAGAGGTAGTGGCTCTGCCGCTAAGCCAGACCTCAAGTGATAGCACCCCGGATATATCCCCTGAACGCAGTGAAGGGTCTCTCAGAGAGGTTTTCCGCTCCGCTCCGCATGACAAAGGCAAAAGTGCGCTGTAGAAAGTGAACGAAGCTTGCGCCCCTGGGTTGTTTTATGCGAAACACCAGAGATCCAGCCCGATCGTTCACCCCCGCAATAACATCAATAGCATCCAGTTACACCTTAAAGCGGAAATGCACGACATCACCGTCCTGCATGACGTACTCTTTCCCTTCCAGGCGCATCTTGCCAGCATCGCGGCACCCTGCCTCGCCGCGATAACGAATGTAGTCGTCGTAGGCAATGACTTCGGCGCGAATGAAGCCACGTTCGATGTCGGAGTGGATCTTCCCTGCTGCTTTGACTGCGGTCATGCCACGCGTAATCGTCCATGCACGGGCTTCCATCGGTCCGGCAGTAAAAAAGCTCATCAGGTTGAGCATCGCATAAGCGTACTGAATAAAGCGGTCACGTGCGGACTCTTTGAGCCCGAGATCAGCCAGAAACACGCCACGTTCCTCTTCAGCAAGCTGGGCAATGTCCATCTCAACTTTACCACAAATGGCTACAACTGTGAGGTTCTCACTCGCGGCATATTCGGCGACCTTGTCCGGCAGCGGTGCATTTAGCGCCGCTTCCTCAACGTTATACACGACAAGCAGCGGTTTCTGACTGAGGAAGGCAAACCCCGAAAGCATCCCTTGCTCTTCCGGCAAGAAGGAAAGCTGGCGCAGCGCTTTTTCCTCTTCAAGCGCTTTCTGACATTTCTCAAGCAACTCCCGCTCTCGTTCTTTGCCTTTCTCTTTCTTCAGTCGTTCCAGCCGTTTTTCAATAACCGCAAGATCGGCCAGGACTAACTCGGAGTGAAAATTGCGGAGATCGCGCGCCGGGTCTGGTGGTGTAGCGACTGCTGGATCTTCAAACGCGCGGACCACCTGGGTGAGCGCTTCACATTCACGCATCTGTACGAGCGCTTCAGTTTCGAGGCTGGTCTTACGTTCCTCTGGAGGTGGGAAGTCGAGGAACGTCACCTCAGCATACTTATTCCGCTCAGGATGAACGATTTCTGCTAACGCATCAACACGTGGATCAGGAACCTTGACTACGGCGATCGAGGCTTCGCGTTTTTTCTCAAATCCGCCGACTTCGGCACTAAGGCCAGTGAGCGCATTAAAAATGGTGGTTTTTCCAGCACGAGAGAATCCAACTAAACCCACTTTCATGCAGGGGAATGTAGCAGGTTAGCGAACCGAGGTCAGGGGGAGACAAGGAAAGTCATCCCGAAAAAGTGCGGATAGAGATCTCTGCTCAATCGAACTACAGAAGATTCGTACCCTTATTCGTCCTGAAGAAAAAGGACCAGATCTTATCGGTGAAACTCTTGGATCGACTTCGCCGCGGTCCCATCTTTACGCCTGAGCGCCCGAGTCACAGATCGTGTCATCCCTCCGAACGTTGGCATCCAACACGAGTGGCGCCCTGGACCGCCAGCAACAATAATCATCAGATGCTCGGGTTTGCGGATCAACGGTAACGCCGATTCCCCTGGGAATGCCCCGTCCTCGCCGATACCCATCCCGAACATACCACCCGCTTCCCATTGTGCTCGGGGTACTCGTGCCTGACGAAACACGTACTCGCGAATGTCAGCTTTGGAGATCCTATCGCGTCCAAGGATCGTTGCATGTTCTGGCCCGAGGGCAAGAATAGGTTCACCAAAAGCATAGGCATTATTCGATCCCATCCCGGCCATGGTGCTAGCGATCGTCGTGAGAATTCCCGGCGCAGCCGTACTCACATGGTCGTTAATGTTATGAGGACCTTCGGCCCCACAGACAGTGACAGTACTCTCATCGCTCGCAAAGCCTCGTTCGACGTGCAATGGTTCCCACGGGTTTTCGTTTTCGTTCTCGGCAATGCAATACGAGTACTTGGAGGGTTGTCCTTGCGTCGCACGATCAAGTACGCCGGGTATTCCACCACCAACGTTGAGCAGGACCAAACGAATAGCACGGCCAATGGTTGCATTGGGCCGCCAGCCCTGGCCGAAGGCGTTATAGCGAGCGTTTACTCCGAGTTCACGCGCGATCGGCCCATTGAGAATCAGCAGCGGTGCACACGGGTGCGTCGTACTCTGCACCCCATAGAGGTTGAACTTCGCCTCCAAGAGCGCCTCGATCGCGGTAATAATGACCGGAAAGTATTCAGGTAAACATCCAGCCATCACCGCGTTGATCGCCAACTTTTCAGTCGTGGCGATCCCATACTTCGGTGGTACCGGCCCAAGCTCGTCTTGCAAGTCACGGTCAGTCCACGCCAACATCTTTTCTACCCGCTCGGTCGTAGGTGGCACAATGGGCAACCCGTCCGTCCACCCTTGGTCATAAAACCAATCGTTGACGGCTTCGAGGGAGTCACTTAGTGAGATGCGCTCGGAATGAAGATCCATAGTTGTCAGTCACCAGTTGTCAAGCGCTAGTTATCAGTAATCGGTTCTCAGTGGTCAGTAGAAAACTGCTAATTATCTCTCTTACTGATAACTGAATGCTGAGAGCTGACAACTTTTCTACGCCGTTGTTTTCCGCCCCATCTGCTTCCCGGCCGGCTTCAAAAACTTGTCGCGATATTCTTCCGCCAATTTCTCCGCCGGTTGCGTCAGAATGGCAAGGACTTCATCCACCACGGCTACGGCCTTCTGCGCAACCACGTCTGGCTTGTTGCCAGCGAGCGGATGAGGAATCACCGCGATAGGAACTCCACCCATACCCAAGTTCTGCGATTCCGCCCGCCCGAGCGGAGCGAATTCGTCACTACAAATGATCGCCGTCGGAATGCCACGTTTTTCTAATTCGATGGTGTCGTGGAGACCCCACGACGTGCACGACCCTCAATCACCGATGGCGACAACCGCCACATCACACATTGAGAGTTTTGCCATGACTGCCTCAGGCGCAGGTAATGAGGCATTCTTTTCACCTTTGATGACAGAGAACTCACCAAAGCGTGTGCGCAGTAACTCTTCGACTTTCTCCAAGAGCAGTCCGGCGTTCGCTTTCCGATTATTGAGAAAGCCCACCGTTTTACCACGTAGGTCACCGTGACGACGAGCTAGCGGCAAGTCCTGCACCCGCGCATCGGCAGTTGGGTTGAGCACTTCGATAAAGCCCATGACCGTCTCCTTTACTCACTCTGCAGTCTGCTTTGTTCTATATTCCAACCCTCTTGCTCGTGCAATGTGACGAGAGTTACAGTGCGGCCATGTCGAATGTGATTATTCCTATTTATTACGACTACGCCTCCTCCTTGTGTTACGTCGCCAAGAGAGTGATGGAGCAGTTGCAGGGAAAGTTGGAAATCGAACTGCTCTGGAAAGGGGTTCAGATTTCGCGCCGCCATCAAGGCTGGAAAAACGGGGAAATGATTGGTGACGAAGCCAAGGGAAAAATCTTTCGTATAGCAAAGGAAACAGGCGTCTCATTGCGTGTGCCGAATCACTGGCTTGACTCTGCTTATGCACTCGAAGGGGCGGAATTTGCGCGTGAGCATGGCAAGTTCGCCGAGTATCATGAGGCGGTGTTTCAGACGGTCTTCGAGGAAGGCAAAGATGTCGGTGATCTCTCAACTCTCCTCGACGTCGCCGCGAATGTGGGTCTCTCGCGAGGCGAATTTGAACGCGCGCTCCGGGCGGGTACGTTTACGTCTCGCGTAAAAGACACTGAAAGTGAAGCCGCGGCGTTCAATGTAGTGGGGTATCCGACTTTTATGCTAGGAACGTTTCCGTTAATCGGCATTCAACCCGCAGAGACGATGCGCTTATTGATCCAACGCTATATCGATAAATCGCGGGAGCAGATTGGACATTAGTCGGACGCTCAAAGGATGGCATGAAACGGACCCAGAGCTCTCGGTAGCGACTCGCAGCGTGAGCAGGTAGAGAAGACCTACGGGTTGTCCTGCGGCAGGCAAAGGAGTAGAGAGGCGGAGGGGCAAAACCATGACCTTTGATGAAGTACTGGCCCAGATAGTAGAGCTGCTGCAACGCGAGGGACGGGTCACGTATCGCTCGCTCAAGCGGCGGTTTGCCCTTGACGACGACTATCTCGAAGACTTGAAGGGAGAAATTATCAAAGCCAAGCGGTTGGCGGTGGATGAAGCGGGCGAGGTGTTAGTGTGGGTCGGCGCTTCAGGTGCCAGTTCCTCCCAGCTCTCTGCTCCGCCGAGTTCGGGCGCCGAACTTCGGACTCCAGCCTCTCAATCCCAGACGCGAGACGCTAGGCCGAGTTCGGGCGAGCGTCGTCAGTTGACGGTGATGTTCATTGACCTGGTCGGGTCGACAACCCTCTCCCAACAGCTCGACCCCGAGGACTATCATGCCCGCGTCGTGGCCTATCAAGCGGTCTGCCATCAAGTGATCGCGCGCTATGAGGGGCATATCGCCCAATATCTGGGCGACGGCGTGCTCGTGTACTTTGGCTATCCTACTGCGCATGAGGAGGATGCGGTCCGTGCCGTACGCAGTGGGCTGAAGATCGTGACGGCTGTGAGCCAGCTAGAGTTTACGCCCCCGCTACAGGTTCGCATTGGTATCCACACTGGACCGGTAGTAGTGGGCGAGATTGGCGCAGGGGAACGCACGGAGCGGCTCGCTTTAGGGGAGACGCCGAATCTTGCTGCACGGGTACAAGGAGTGGCCGAGCCTGATACGGTGTTCATTAGCCAGGCGACCTATCGGCTCGTACAAGGGTTCTTTATCTGTGAGGCCATGGGGCCGCAGGAACTGAAGAACGTCGCGGCTCCTGTCGAGCTGTATCGCGTGCAGAGCGAAGGGGAAGCGCACACGCGCTTTGAGGTGTCCGTACAAAAGGGGCTCACACCCCTAATTGGCCGCGAATCCGAGCTGGAATTGCTGCGACAGCGCTGGGCGCAAGCCAAGGCTGGAGCAGGCCAAGTTGTGTTGCTCTGCGGTGAGCCAGGGATTGGCAAATCCCGGCTAGTGCAGGAGTGCAAAGAGCAGTTTGCCCCCGAGGGGGTAACGCGCATCGAGTTTCGCTGCTCAGCCTACCATCAAAACAGCGCCTTCTATCCCATCATTGAGCACCTGCAGCGGCTCTTACAGTTTCGGCGCGAGGAGACGTCGCAAGGCAAACTCGCCAAGCTCCAACAGGAGCTCATGGCCTATCGTTTCCCCCAAGCCGATACCCTGCAGCTCTTAGCCACCTTGCTGTCGTTGCCCCAGCCGGAAGGTATGTCACCGCTGACGCTCAGTCCGCAGAAGCAGAAGCAAAGGACGCAAGAAGCGTTAGTGGCGTGGTTGGTGGAAGAGGCGGAGAAGGCGGCGGTGTACTGTGCGTGGGAAGATTTGCACTGGGCTGATCCCTCTACGCTAGAGGTGCTCACGCTCCTCTTTGACCAAGTGCCCACGACGCAGATGTTGGTACTGCTGACCTTTCGTCCTGAGTTTCCTTCATCCTGGGGAAACCGGTCGCACCTCAGCCAGATGACGCTGAGCCGCTTAGGGCGCACCCAGGTTGAGGCAATGGTCGAACAGGTCACGGGCAGCACTGCACTCCCACAAGAGGTCGTGCAACAGATCGTGAGCAAGACTGATGGGGTGCCGTTGTTCGTTGAGGAGCTGACGAAGATGGTCGTAGAGGCAGAAGCCGATGTAGGGGCACGGCGTGCCGTGCCCCTACCGCTCGGGATTCCCTCGACGCTCCAAGATGCACTCATGGCCCGACTGGATCGGCTCGGGCCCACGAAAGAGATTGCTCAACTCGGCGCGACTATCGGGCGGGAGTTTTCCTATGAACTGCTGCACGCCGTCTCGCCTGTAGGTGACGAGACGTTACAACAGGGGCTGAAGCAATTGATGGCAGTGGAGTTGGTGTATCAACGTGGACTAGTGCCGCAGGCGACGTATCTCTTCAAGCACGCGCTGATTCAGGACACCGCCTATCACTCGTTGCTCAAGAGCAAACGTCAGCAGTATCATCAGCAGATCGCCCAGGTGTTGGAGGAACGCTTCCTAGAAACAAAAGAGACGCAACCTGAACTGCTCGCCCATCACTACACCGAGGCGGGCCTCAGTGCACAGGCGATTCCCTATTGGCGAAAGGCCGGGCAGAGAGCCTCTCAACGCTCGGCCAATATCGAAGCCATCGCTCACCTCACCAAAGGGCTAGAGTTGCTCCGGCCCCTGCCGGACACGCCCGAACGGACCCAGCAAGAACTGGAGCTGCAACTCGCTCTGGGCACGCCGTTAATGGTTACCAAGGGCTATGCGGCCCCGGAAGTAGAAAAAGCCTACACCCGAGCGCGGGAGTTGTGTCAGCAGATGGGTGAGGCCCCTCAGCTTTTCCCGGTGTTGCACGGGCTATATAGGTTTTATCTCTTACGGGTTGAATACCAGACAGCACGTGAGCTAGGAGAACAGTGCCTCAGCCTGGCTCAAAGCGTGCAAGATCCTGCCCTCCTTGTGGAAGCCCACCGGGCACTGGGGACAACCTTTTTCCACCTGGGAGATTTGGCCTCAAGCCAAGCTCACCTGGAGCAGGGGATTGCTCTGTATGACCCCCAGCAGCATCGTTCCCATGCTGTCCTTTATGCGGCTGACCCCCTGGTGACCTGTCTATCCTTTTCCGTTTGGGTCCTCTGGCATCTCGGCTATCCGGACCAAGCCCTGCAGAGAAGTCAGGAGGCGCTTACCGTGGCCCAAGAGTTATCTCACCCCCATAGCCTGGCTTTTGCCCGCGGCATTGCTGCTGAGCTCCATCAGCGCCGCCGGGACCGGCAGGCAGCTCACGAGCAGGCAGAGGCGCTCATTACCCTCTCGACCGAGCAGGGGCTTTCCCTCTGGTTGGCACGAGGGCTCATTATCCAGGGCTGGGCGCTGTCCGAGCAGGGACAAGGAGAAGAGGGGATTACACAAATACGCCGGGGGCTGACCGCGTACCGGGCCACGGGAGCAGAGGGAGGACGGCCGTATTGTCTTGCCCTTTTGGCCGAGGCGTATGGGAAAGTGGGGCGGGTAGAGGAAGGACTGACCGTGGTGGCTGAGGCGTTGGCTTTCGTGGACAAAACTGAGGAGCGGTTCTACGAGGCGGAGCTGTGGCGGCTGAAAGGGGAGCTGACGCTTCAAGCGAGCGCCCAGAGTACAGAGTCGAGCGTCCAAGAGGCGGAAGGGTATTTTCGCAAAGTCATTGACATCGCCCGTCAACAGCAAGCGAAGTCCTTGAAGCTGCGTGCCACCACGAGCCTGGCTCGTCTCTGGCAGCAACAGAGCAAGCATAAAGAAGCTCACCAGATGTTAGCCGCTGTCTACGGCTGGTTCACCGAAGGGTTCGACACCAAAGACTTGCAAGAGGCGAAAGCATTGTTGGAGGAGTTAACCTGAAGACACCATTGTCATCCAAGAGCATCGCCGTCTGATGCTATTTACACACTATTTGGGACGACCTCTGAATGGAGTATAGGTGGAAAAACGTTGCAACAGACCAGATAACAAGGATAAGATCGGCACCATAGTATTTTAAGGAGGGAACCAGAGATGGCAGACGTTGATCTTCATATTAAAGGCGGCACAGTTGTCGATGGCACACGGGCGCCAAGTTATCGGGCCGATGTGTGGATTAAAGATGGTAAGATCGCACAAATTGGCGGACGGGCTCCAGGCTTTGCCAAGCGCACGATTGATGCTGATGGTTTGATCGTCGCACCGGGATTTGTCGACTTACATACCCATTATGATGCGCAGATTCGCTGGGATCCGTATTGTACGATTTCTGGTTGGCATGGTGTGACCTCGGTCGTACTGGGCAATTGCGGTTTTGGCTTTGCCCCGGTCAAGCCCGACTTTCGTGAGCGCTCGATGCTGACGATGACACGCACCGAAGCCATTCCCTACAATTCCATGAAAGAGGGCATGAAGTGGGACTGGGAGACGATTCCGCAATATCTGGATTCGCTCGATCGTTCTCCAAAAGGCGTAAATTGCATTCAGTATATGCCGACCGCGTCGTTGATGACCTACGTGATGGGGCTCGAAGCAGCCAAATCACGCCCAGCTACGGAAGCTGAACGGCTGACCATGAAACGGTTGTTGAGCGAAGGGATGGACGCCGGACTCTGTGGTTTCTCTATTCAACGTCTCGGTAAGAATTCCGCCCAGGCTGATTTTGACGGCTCGCCAATGGTGACCGACACCATGTGTGACGAAGATATTCTCAACCTTGCTGAGGTTCTCCGCGAACGCGACGAGGGCTTCATTCAGATCACACAGGTCACCGGACACATCAAGTCTGATCTGGCATTCCTAGAAAAACTGGCAGCGACGGCCCAACGGCCGGTGCTCCACAACGTGATTGTCGCTGCGCGTAAAGACCCTAAGGTCCACCAGCGTAGTTTGCAATGGCTGGAAAAATGCCGCGCGCAAGGCTTACCGATTTTCGGTCAGACCGGTACCCACCGCACGGGCTTTGCCTTCACGCTTGAGCACTGGAATCTCTACGACTTCAGCCCGGCGTGGCGTGAACTGACCACCGGCACGAAGAAAGAGAAACTGGCCAAGATGCGTAACCCTGCGCTGCGTGAGGCGGTCAAACGGGAAGCCGAAGAAGCGGATCGCCGGCTGCAGGTGATTCAGGCTGGTGTAGGAGGCTCGATCCCGGGCCTGTTAGTGCAAAGTGTCAACGGCAAGACTGAACTGGAAAAATACGTCGGCAAATCGCTCGGACAAATCGCGGAAGAAGAGGGGAAGACGCCGATTGATGTGATGCTTGACCTGTCGCTGGCCAGCGATCTCGGAGCGGAATTTCTCGGGCCCAACCGTGGGTTCAATGCCGACTATACCGCCGAGATGATCAATGACTCGCGCTTTACATTCCCTGGCGCGTCAGATGGCGGTGCACACACCAAGTTCTTCACGGGCGGTGCGTTTACCACGGACTTCCTCCGGTGGCTGGTGCGGGATGAGCAGAAAATCACGTTGGAAGAAGCACACTATCGGTTATCTGCTCTGCCGGCGCACGCGGCGGGATTCCGCGACCGCGGGGTGGTGCGTGAAGGGGCGGCTGCTGACGTAGTGGTCTATAACCTCAATGAACTCGCTATCGAGCCGGACTGGATCGGTGAGATTGCCCATGACTTTCCGGGCGGTGAGTGGCGTCGCGTCCAACGGGCGAAGGGGTATTATGCCATCATTGTCAATGGTGAGATGACCTTTGCCGAGGGTAAATGCACGGGAGCAACCCCTGGTCGACTCCTGCGGCACGGACGTGGGTAAATCAGCAGGTGGGCAATGCCCACCCTACATCTGGCGTGAGTGAAGACGCCGATATCGAGGCCGTGGTTATACCAGACCACGGCCTTTTTTATAGGGGATTCCTTTTACTCCCACAGGTCACGAACTTGCAGCACGAGCCCGGACAGTTCAGGGTCGCCACTAACAGCGGTCGGATTGTCTTGTATTTCTACTGGTCGACCAGGACGATAGATATAGACTCGTTGTTCTAACGGGTCGATGAGCCAGCCGAGGCGCGCACCGTTGTCGAGGTACTCTTGCATTTTTTCCAACAGGTCAGGAAGTTTGTCTGTTTGTGAGCGTACTTCGATAACAAAGTCTGGACAGATCGGGGCAAATTTTACGCGCTGGGCCTTTGTTAAAGCCGTCCAGCGTTCGCGCCGAATCCAGGATGCATCAGGAGAGCGAATTGCTCCATTAGGAAGGGTAAAACCGGTAGAGGAATCGAAAGATATCCCAGTTCCGTTTTGGTCAGCCCAGGCAGTGAGTGAGTAAAAAGCTCGACCGCTACGCCATCCTCCTTCTGATCCCGTTGGTGGCATGATGCTTAATTCTCCTTGTGCTGTCAGTTCCAGTCGTAACTCGGGATTTTCTTGGCAAAGCAACTCAAATTGCTCTTCGGTGAGATTGGCTCTCTGTACGTTGATTTTGACTGGCCAGGTGAGTTCGTAAGTTACCGATGGCGGCCTCATAAACGCTCCTTTTGCTTGGTGAAGTTTAGAACCTAGCGAGGTGGTTTTCAACAATAGAGAGGATGGATGGTGCCCACCTTACTTCTCTTACGGAGCTACTCCTTCTTTGGCCAAAGTCTGTACATTGTCACCGGTCAGACTGCGTAACAATGCGACAAGAGCTTGTTTCTCTTGTTCTGAGAGATGAAGTGGTGAGACTTTTGGATCTTGCCCCTCACTTCTTGTGCCACCACGGTCATAATAATTCACTACATCTTCTAATGTGAGGAGGGCGCCGTTGTGCATGTAGGGCGCAGTTAGAGCGACGTTGCGCAGTGAGGGAGTTTTGTAACGCCAGAGGTCGGTTGGATCGTGGGTGACCTCGTACCGGCCACGATCTTGTTCAGGGGGAGTAAGGACTTCGTTGATTTGCGTGCGAGGCATGCTGACGTTCAGTCCCCCTCCTAGGTCCACCACGATGTTCTTTTCAGGAATGAGTTGGAGATGGGCAACGCCGGTATTGTGAAAACTCTGATTGGTGAATAACGCGGCCTCTTTGGTGACGGAGTGACAGGTAATACATTGGCCTTTGCCAGAAAAAAGCTTGAACCCATCTTTTGCTTCCTCGCTGATCGCATGTACTTCCTTGGCGAAGTACCAACGATCAAACGGTGAGTTTCCAGAAAGAAGAGTGCGTTCATAGTTGGCGATGGCTTTCCCGAGCGTAGCAATGCTGACACCCTCACCAAATGTTTGCTGAAACTGTTCTTCGTAGCCAGGAAGGTGACGGATTTTGTTGATTACGTAGCCCATAGAAGGATTGGCCATTTCAACTGGATTCGTCAGCGGAGAGATAATCTGGTCTTCAAGGGTAAACTCGCGGCCATCGTGAAACAGCACGCGCAGATATGCGACGTTGTACAGCGCTGGTGGATTACGTTTGCTTGATTGTCCGTTCATGCCCACAGCTAAACGAGTTTCGTTAACTGTGAAACCCTGGGTTGGCACATGACACATCGCGCAGGACATCGTGTCATTCGGTGAAAGACGGCGATCGAAGAAGAGTCGACGACCGAGGGTGATCTTTTCTAGGGTCAGCGGATTGTCTGCGGGAATTGGTACGGGAGTAGGAAGACCCAACCGCGGTGGAGCAAGGGCGGAGTGCCCCCCGGCGGAGGGGGCAAGCGGAGGGCGGAGGGCGGTGTCAGCGGCAAGGAATTCAGAAGTCAGAACCCAGAATCTAGGAGAGAGAGAAGAAAGACCCAAAAGAATGGCAAAGAAAATTGCTGAGCGAATCGTACGACTGTTCATTCCTGACCACTTGTCGGCGACAACGACTTTTTTTCAAGCAGGATAGTCTCGATATCGTTTAACACAAGCTGGGCGCTGAAGAGGCCAGTGCTGTAGATGTTTCGTACGTTGTGTCGCTGGTCTATGAGATAGACTTTGAGGACATGACGAAAGAGGCCGCTCCACTCGCCACTTTCTTTGGTTAACTTGGCAATCGGTTGGTTGAAGTCGGTCAAAATTGGTTGAAGCTGTTCTGCGGTAGCGGTGGTCAAAAAATGCCAACTGGTCTGCGGTCGTAAATGCTCCCGCGTTTCCGCCATACGTGTAGGGGTGTCACGCTCTGGGTCGAAGCTGACGGATAGAAGTATGACCTGTTGCGCAGTTTCAGGTCGTTGATTGAGGAGATGATCGAGCTGACATAACACCGCAGCCGCCAGTGGACAGCCACCGACATCGGCACAGGAGGTATACATAAAGGAAATCACGGTAATTTTGCCTTCTGTGAGAGTGAAGAGGCGTGTCGGCTTCCCATTGGTGTTCAATAAAACATGATCACTTACAGTGTTGATCGCTGGCAGTGTGTAGGTACCTGGAGGTGGAGGCGTGAATTGCGGTTGAAAAGCGTCGGAGATAGTGGCGGAGGAATCAGAAGGTTGCGCGGCCGTTGCCAGTGGAGTGAGAAGGAGAAAAAGAACGGGAATGAAAAGAGAGAGAAAATCACGCATGGTGAGAATGAAGGTGATACCTCAATGCCGGGAGGCTGCCGGCTGTCGAGGTAAGCGAGTTCGTCATGCCTGCGCAGTTTATCCCCAGTCCTTATTGGGGACCTGTCCCAGGTCGTCCAGGGATTTATCCCAAGTCCTACTGGGACCTGTCCAAGTCTTTACTTGAGACAGGTCCCATCCAGGCTTTTCAAATACGACTGTTGGTCTCTTTCGTAGATTCCCGCTACCCAGCCTGTCCCAGGTTCTACCGGGATAGGGACTGGGCACAAGTTTCGCGGGAATGACCTCTCTGCTTTTCTCTCTGTAAAAACCTACCCACGTGGGGCACCTGAAGGTCGCCAAGGAATTGACTCCCTAGCGCGCTGAGCGTTACTTCCCAACATTCACCGCAACACGTTTTGCCTGGTTAGCCTGCTGCTCAGTGTAAATCTGGTTCTTATAAAATTGATCTTGACCAAAGTGCATGATGTGTGGACGGCCCAGCTTTTCCTTATTGAAGTCCACGGTGAACGAATGTTTCAGCGCTTTGCCATCCCAGGTATACGCTTTCAGAAACTGCTCGTTGGCTTCACCCTTTTTGTCCCAGTTCGCAAGTAGCGAGGTGGTGAAGTACACACGTTTGCCATCCCAGGACTGGGAGACCATATTCACCTGCGCACCGATCTTTTGTTCGTGAATCATCTTTGGTTTGGCCGGATCGGCGACGTTGTATACTCGGCACGAGCCATCCATAAAGGTGTTCACGAAAAGAAACTGATCATCTGCGGAGAGACTAATGTCTACCGGTAATGGAACTTTTTTGGGGTCACCGATATCTGCAACTGGCTTGGCCTCGAAGGTTCCATCTTCTTTCTGATTGATAAGCCACATCTTGGCAGTAAGAGCAGTGGTAGTGAACGCATAGGGATGTCGCGGTTGCAGTGCCCAGCGAACTTCAAGTGGTGCCCCTGGTACTGCGAAGTTCTGGATTGGTTTACGTGCGTGGAAATCCCATAACACCATTGTGCTGCCAAAGCGTTTCATTGCTTCTTGATCAGCAAGCATTTTGCCAAAGTCCATCATGTAGTTGTTCCAGCCAGTGAATGATGAGGTCAACATACGGTTGAGATGTGGCTGAACGCGAACATCGTAGCCATAATCGGCACCCTCAGGCATCCAGTACGTTTGGATGTACTTCCCTTCGTTGCTGTATTCGACCATGCCGGTTTTGCCGCCGTGGTCTTTGTCATTTGATAGACCGGTAATGAGCATACGTCCAGGCAACGGGTAAAACGTGTGTGGTCCAACCACACCACCAGAGTCCTGCACGAAGGTGTCGAGCGTTTTGACCAAGTTAGGTTTACTGGGGTTAGCGGTTACATCGAAGACAAAGATCTTGCTGTCGTCCAGACCACCCAGCCAGAGATAGCGACGATCATCGGTAAATCCGCCATGATGGGCTTCATGGCGGCCACCGACGGAAACACTAGAGAGCACTTTGCCATATTGATCGGGTCGTTTCGGATTGGCACCGACAGTGACAAGCTTATCCGATCCGTCGCCGATATCTTTGTCGCCAAGAGTCCAGACATAGACGTAATCTTCCGCTCCAGTAATTTTAGGCAGATAGGGAGATTGGCAAGTTTCGTCAGCTTGTACATACGTGCTTGCTGCTAGCACGACACAAGTTGTAACCGTGACACGTACTGCGTTCTTCGCCCATACTGGCAAATGAGACATAACGACCTCCTCTTAGAATACTTGAGCCACCCGGCTGGAAGAGCTAGCAAATCATCACTATCGATGCAATGAGAGTAGAGCGAGGAGAACAGAGGCATGACTCGAACTCATCCGTAAACCCCCTCCAACCTGAAAGCCTGAATTCCCCCTTAGCAAGCTCAGCGCAGGCTTCAGCTGGGCTTAGGACGAGCTTCCGTGTACCACTCCTCGCAATGACGATATCGCCTCTTCTGTTTCTCTGTTCGTCCAGAGTCTTGCCCCACAGCCCTAAAGCTTTGCTAACCGCATCCGATAGTCCCCTCAGTAGGTACACCGCTGGGGTGGTGTGAAGTGCTCGACTCTTAGTGAACATAGGTCCCTGACAATGTTCCGATTGAAGAATGTCTCAGTACGAAATAAGCTGTTACTGCTCAGCTCGACTTTGCTCGTGGCCGTCGCTGCTGTGGGGGCGACTGGGTATCATGGGATCACGCAACTTAACCAATTATACGGCGTGAGTGAGCAACAGTTTGCCGCCGTGCGGACTGTTGCGACTGTTGAACGCACGTATGACGCCATCCGCGCGGCGGTCTTACGCGCGTGGATGGCCGCGCAGCGCCATGACCAACTTGGTCAGGACGAAGCAACGACAGAACTGCAAAATCTCTCTGATACTATTACCGCCTCGTTCGATACGTTGGAGACCTTTCCGCTGGAGCAGGATGCAAAGGATGCCATATTGCAGGTACGACCAGCGCTCTCGACGTATGTGACGAGAGCACAGGAAACGGTCAAGCTGGCATTAAGCGGTGATTGGGAGAGCGCTGAAAGTGGACTTACTCAGTTCCAGGGCGCTTTCGCCAATGCTGGAGAGAGCTTACAAGAACTCGGTCTTCTCGTCCGCGGGGGGACGAGTTTTATCAAAGCCCAGAGTGAGGAGACCGCCGCACGTGCGACACGGCACGCTATGATCGTGCTAGGGGTCGCATTAATCTTAGCGATTGGCTTGAGTTGGGCTATTGCTTACTCGATCGTGACTCCGTTAGTCAAAATGACGCAGGCTGCTCACCGCATTGCAAGCGGAGAAATCGGTCAGCAGGTTGACCATCGCGCGAAAGATGAGACCGGGGCCTTGGCCAGTGCATTCCGGGAGTTGATTGACTACATTCAGGGAATTGCTAAAGCAGCAGACCGTGTGAGCAACGGAGATCTCACCGTTACTATCAACCCACGGTCAGAACAAGATGTTTTGTCTCGTAACTTTGCTCATATGGTGGAAAATTTGCGAGAGATGAATGGCAAAGTGCAAGAGGGAACAAAAATCCTGTCTGCTGCCATTGCCCAGATCCTCAGTACCGTGTCTCAGGTTGCAAGCAGCGCGACGGACACCGCAGTCGCTGTCACGCAAACTGCAACGGCGTTGGACCAGGTCAAGCAGATCGCCCACATGGCCAATGATAAGGCCAAGGCCGTGGCCGAGAATAGCGAGCAGACAGCAACAGTGTCTGCTAATGGCGAGCGTGCACTCACGAAAGCGGACGCGGGCTTAAAGCGTATTCGTGAGCAAATGGAGTCGATTGCCGATAGTGTCATTCATCTTGGAGAACATAGTCAGGCGATCGCCGCCATTATTGATGCGGTGAACGAGGTAGCCGAACAGTCGTCGCTCCTCGCCGTCAACGCGGCAATTGAGGCTGCTAATGCCGGGGAGTTGGGAAAAGGCTTCGCTGTTATTGCTCGTGCGGTCAAAGTATTGGCGGACCAATCCAAGCAAGCAACCAGCCACGTCCGAGCGATTCTTACTGATATTCAGAAAGCGAGTCACGTTGCGGTGCTGGTCACGGAGCAGGGAACGAAGTCGGTTCAAGTCGGGGTCGCACAATCGCTAGAAGCCGGAGAATCGATCCGCATCTTGTCCAGCAACATTGCTGAGGCCGCACACGCCATGACCCACATTGCCATGTCCAGCGAGCAACAACTGGTAGGAATAGACCAAGTAGTGACAGCAATGGCAAGCATCCAACATGCGAGCACACAGAACGCCGAGAGTATGAAAAAGATTCAAGCGGCAACACAGAACCTGCTTGGCGTGGGAGCCTCACTCAGTGCTCTGGTCGAACAATACCAGTTGACTCCGAGCGGAACCACCGCAGCCGAGCCGCTCTATGAGTGCCAAAGTTTTACGCGTAGCGTAACGAGCACTGCATTGTGACTTTCCTCAAGAAAAATTATCGGACGTTTGCACAGAGAAGAAAGAGTAAAAGGTTTACTGTCCCCCCTTTTCTAGAAGTGCAATGGTCGATACTTTTCGTCTGTGGTAGGGAGGGATGGCTGAGTGGTTGAAAGCGCCGGTCTTGAAAATCGAAAACGGCTAGTGAGGTAACTAGCCGTTACACTTCGTAAACTCGCTCTAGTCCTAGCAAAACTCGTCGCTTCTCTCTCCTCCATTCTCTCCATTTCTCCCGTTTTCACAACAAAGTCCCGCGAATTTTCACAACAGTCACTAAAAGTGAGAATCTACCTCTTTGCTGCTCAACAGTTGCGTTGCGGTTGTGACCAGGACAAGCGCACAGGGAGTCAGAGGAGAGCAATAAACTCCTCAGTTGAAAGTCCGGCATCATCCAAGATACCGCTAAGAGTACCGGGTTTTACAATCTTCCCAGCGTGGACAGGGATAACAATACGTTTCCGGTTCTGCGCGTGCACCAGGATAACGTGGCTGCCTCGTTGCCGATCGACGACAAATCCAGCACGTTTCAGGGCGCGTACGGCTTCATCTCCCGTGATCCGCGGAAGCTTCATTGCGCTACAGCTTCGACTTGCTGGGCGACGACATCAGCAGGAAAGGGGAGTCCCTTGTCCCGAAGGCTTTCAAGATAAAGCGCGATAGCCTCTTGAATGTTAGCTAATGCCTCTTCTTTTGTGTCTCCTTGCGAGTGACAGCCCTTTAAGGCCGGACACCACACATGGAACCCACCTTCTTCCTCGGGCTCAAGAATGACCGTGTAGCGCATAGATTCCCTTTCCGTTTACCGTGTTGGAAGTATAGGCGCGGGAGAAAAGAAGAGCAATTGAGAGAACAGTAGCACGCCAAAGACATCGCGCCGAAACACGAGCGGGTTTAGTGCACTTCAATTGAAGAAATGCAGGTCAGGAGATACACTGACTTTGCTTCACTCTTGCCTACCACCTAGCCCTAGAATCTCTTGACGAGCTGAACCAACGCTACGCACCAACAAGCGATAATGAGGCTGAGAAAAAATGATTTTCTAGTGTTCCTCTGAAACAAAGGTCCTACACTCCTACAACCTGCACCAGTTGTGGTCTGTAGGAGGTTTTCAAAGGTCCTACAGTAGGACTATGACAAAGCCCCTACAACCCGCGTCAAATCTAGTGTGTAGGAGTGTAGGAGGATGTTTTTACGGGGAACAGCAAAAACAACTTTTTTCACTCGCTACGGGTCTGATGCCCCGAAGCTTGCTTCGTTCCGATGACTCCGTAGAGTGGATGCCTCGCAGCTTGCTGCGAGGTTCTTCACGTTCACAACGCGTTGACGGAGGCTTTATGACACCCTTGGCAAGGAAAGTCTTTGAACTTTTCGGCAAGCCGGAATCATCGGCCAAGTCCGAAAGGCAACCAGCACAGGAACCCGCGCGGACTTCTCCTTCTTGGCAATGTCCTGAGTGTCAGGGACTGGTACGACTTGAACCATCAGACGAACACGCTCCTACACAATTCTGGACCTGCACACAGTGCCGAACCCGGGGCGCGACCCGCGAAGGGACCACCGCTCCTGTGCTCTGGGTCAGGAGTGAAACAGTTCAGTAATAACGAAACCGCTCATCCTGGTGACTCCCTCAGGAGGGGCACGACGATCCAGAGCGGGCAGAAGAAAGGAGCGGAAACGATAGATGTGAGATTGACCGACAACAGCAAGCTCTCTCTGACGTGGCGTGCAGACGATCGTCTCACGCTCGAATTCTATCAGCCCAGGACGCTACGAGTGGCCACAGATTCACCCTCATTGGTCATGCCGTCTTCGAAGGCGAGACGCTTGAAGTGTTCCTTGCTGAACGTCACTCTATGATGAGTGACCACCTCCCAGCACGAGAGTGGACCGCAGCCTGAGGGATCTGAGTTCAGGAACTAGACGGATAAGTCGCATGTCTGACAACACTATTGACCTTAGTACACTAAATTAACAACGGACCGTGTAAGAACCTCAGCATGGAATAACTCACCCATACAATCAGAGATAGGATCGTAAGAGGTGGGAATTGCTCGGTTTTTACGCATGGGTTTTCCAACGCTTCCTGATCCGAAAGACAGAGGCAGCTTTTCCAATTGTCTTTCATTTCACATACTCGCAGACACTTTCAGCCGCACTCATGTTAGAAGGGAAATTACACCTGATCGGAGACCACACACCGACCTCGTCGGCCACGAGGTCGGTGTGTGTCAAGGAGCGTCTATGGCTGCTGGTATCCCCCGACATCTGTGGAACTCTCCCCTGCCTCGCATGGCCGTGTTGGCCCGATACGCGGCCAACAGACGCCACTTGAAGTTCTTGGCTCAGGACAAAGCCCGCAAAGAAGCGATCCTCATTGACCTCATCCGTCACTACAAAGCGGAGTTCTTCCGCTGGGGGATGCTCGCAACGTGGGCCAAACGTGCCGATCTGCAGTATAGTACGGTCTACCGCCTTGCTCTTGGTATCGTCCGCACATACCCCCAGTTCATGACCTACAAAATCCAAGGCCGCAAACTCAAAGGCATCACCATCGACTGTCACCCCAAACATATCCCCTGCCCCCTACTACCCCTCCCGGAACCGTAAACAGAAGGAACGGTGCCTCGTGAAGGCTCAGGTAGCGAATACATTGGTGAGATAAAGAAAGTAACAAATTGTGATGAGTGCCAAAGTTGTGGCGGATACCTGCGGGGTCAAACGTAATTCCGTAGGTCCCCGGCCTGGGGGAGAACAGGGTCTCGCCGGGAGCGCGACAGGAAGGAGCAGAAGAGAGACTAAATCAATTTGATATGACAATGGACCATGCCGGCTCTCTTCCTTCCCGTCTATTTGCCAGCGTAAGCCGCTCAAGGCGATTGCGCAGCTGATTGAAAGAGAGAAGACAAGTAGCTACCCACTTCATAAGGTTCTCCCTTGCGAGAACGCTACATCGGTTAAGAGGAAAAGGGCAAAGTAACTCGATCACCATCCGTACCGCAACCCTCGTAGGTTCTGATTCAGCGTCTGCACTGCTGTTTTGTAGGAGAAGTGGGTCAGGCACGCCCCTTATACGCGCGGGGTATATGCTAGCGGCAGCCATACACGGAAAATCGAGCCGTGCCCAACCGCACTCTCTACGGTAATGCGGCCCCCAAGGACCTCTAACAATCGTTGCACGATATGGAGGCCCAGCCCGCTGCCGCCGTACGTCCGCACCGTCGACCCATCCACTTGGCGAAAGGGCTCAAAAATGTACGCCTGGGCCTCGACGGAAATACCGATCCCCGTATCCGTTACGCTAAACTCGATCCCCCCCTGCTGTTCCTCAGCAGCGATCGTAATACTGCCCTCCGAAGTGAACTTTACCGCGTTGCTGACCAGATTCTTAAGCACCACTTTGAGCTTCCCGGGGTCAGTACGGAAAAGCGGGAGTCCAAGAGCTGCTCGCCACTCGCAAGCGAGCCCGGATTGGTCGCAGAGTCCCTGTAGCTCAGCCTGAACCTCGGAGAGCAGCACCGTCGCCTGGACTGGCCTCACATCGACGGGCAACCGCCCTGCCTCCAAGCGGTTTAAGTCCAGCACCATGCTAATGAGGTCGAATAAGACGCGGGAGTTGCGCGCGATCCGCCGCAAGACATCTATTTGCTGTGAGGGCAGGGCACCGACCATCCCGTCCAGAAGCATGTCGGTGTAACCCAGGATGACATTCAGTGGGGTGCGTAATTCATGGGACATAGTAGCCACAAACTCGCTCTTAAGCCGATCCGCAGTTTCCGCCACCTCCTTAGCGTGCCGCAAGGCGTCTTCTGCCTGTCGGCTCTCCGACATATCACGAAAGACAAGCACCGTGCCGTACACCTGGCCGCTAGGGTCCCGAATCGGCGCCCCGCTATTAGCAATCGGTACCTCGCGACCATCTCGTGCACACAGAACGGTATGATTGGCCAGTCCAACAGCTCGTCCCTCTCGTAAGACCGTAGCAACCGGATTTTCCACCACGTGCCGGGTTTGCTCGTGTACGAGAGGAAATATCTCCGTGAGTGGCCGCCCCACCGCGTCCGGCGCCAGCCAAGCGGTGAGGGCTTCAGCTGCGGGGTTAAGGAAAGTGACAACGGCCGCGGCATCCGTGGTGATTACCGCGTCCCCGATGCTTGCGAGGGTTACCTCCAGCACGTCTCGCTCGTGCTGCAAGGCGGCATTGGCTTGGGCTAGGGCTGTCGTACGCTCCTGCACCAGCTGTTCTAATTCCGTGTAGGCGCGCTCGCGGGCCTTCTCTGCTTGCCGACGTGCAGCAATTTCTTGCTGTAAGGCCTCGTTGGCCGCCCGCAGGCGGCGGTTCACCTCCTGGATCTCTTGGGCACGCTGAAAGATTTCCGCCTCCATGGCCCCGGTGCGGAGGCGAAGTTCCTCGGTGCGCTGCTGCGACTCGCGCTCCCGAGACCGCAAGTAGATGAACTCCGTCACGTCTTCGACCCGATGGATGATGTAGGCGAGTTTTTGCTCGTGGTCGAATACGGGAACATTAATCGGACTCCAGTACCGCTCCTCGAATCTCCCGCCCGTCAGCGCGGGGCGGCGCACGGGATATCTCTGCACCGCCATCACGTCGGCGGCCCGCTCCTGTTGCACGTACGCCAGCGAGGCCCCCAGATTGCGGACGCCCGTCGCGGTCGGATCGTTTATGTCATCCGGAAAGACCTCGAAGAGGGCGCGCCCGAGGATGGCTTCGCGCGTGGTGAATGTGGACTGCAAATACGCGTCACTCACCGCTATGATAGCGAGATCAGGGGTCAAGACCAAGTACCGACCAGGGACGGACTCAAACAGCAGGCGAAAATCTATAGTGGGTAAAGCACCTTCAGTGCGACTCATAGCACTCTTCCTTCTACTGCCATCGGTGTTGTTCCCTGCTTTGGCCCCTGTGCCTCCAGCATCCGACTCTGCTCTCTCACGCTCAATGAGCAGACCGCCCAACGTGGGCCGACAAAGGCCAATACACAAACGCTAAGCACCCTATAAACCCAAAATATACTCCTCCTCTACAAAGACTTTGGACTCGGCAACTATCGCTGCCTTGCTAAGCGATGTTCACAAGCACAAGACGAAGAAGAGAAGTGAGGGGCAAGAAAAAATACAGGAAGCTTATCTAAAATTTACCGAAGTGGAGTCTCAGAAAGCAAGGAAAACTGCCAGTGAGAAAGGCTCAATTATTGTGGCAGACCGGGACCTGTACGAAAGGGCAACGCTGGACGGCTGCGCTCGGCACGGATGATGTATGCACTGAGGAGCCAGGGCAGTAATCGCTACCTCTCTTAGAACCAGCGGGGCGGCCCGCTCTTTATTCCCTCTTGCATACGGTTATTTCTCATGCATCCTGAAAGTGACAGCGCTTCTGACGCACCAGAAGCGCCGAGACCCAAGAGCAAACTTGCCGCTACTGGAGGCTCTTATGCTGGGTTCACCACTTCTTACTGCCTACCTTGTCGTGATCAGTCTTTCACTCGAAGGCCTGGCCCTTTTGCTCTATCTCCTCGATCATCCTCATCCCCAGATGCGCCCCGTAGCCGTCACATCTGGAGCGGGGGCTGTCACGTTGGCCTGTGCGCTGTGGTGGAGGGTCACTCGGCTGCGAAGGCGGAGGGTAAAGCACTCGCGTGTGTGTCTGCTCAGGGACCGAGGGTAACGGCGATAGGGCACCGCGAGAGGGGAACAGAGTGCCCACCCATGTGATTGCACTTCTGCTTACACCCATCCACTCTGCTCGTTTGGGGATGGGTGTATTGGGTGGTTGTAAGAGCAGGCCAATCATCCAACACGAGGTTGTCCACATGCGCCCGCGCAGTGATTTTGTACAAGCCTTCCTCGTCCTGTGGGCAGGTAAGAATCATGCCCGCGGAAAGCACGTGCGAAGAGGATACCGTGGCCCGCCATTCTTCCTCGGCCATCCGGTGACCGATCGCCTCTAAGGTCTCATTCTCTACCCGCGCTAGTTCTTGCGGCGCAATACCGATGAGCAACTGTAAATTGATGGCCATCAGCGCGAGGTCACTCTGGAAGTCAGGTCTGCATTGGTGGGAGTTTTCCTTACAAAGTATCGTTGGTTGTACTCATCAAACAACGCTGGCATGATCCTCTTGTATTGTTTGATTCGAAGCCGGTTACGATCTATCAATCTTTTCCTGCATCGCTTCTCTCACAAACTGAGATAGATTCCTCCCTGCGCATGCCTTCGCTTTTTCAAGCAACGCGTGAGGAACCTTCACGTATAAATACTCAATGTCCTCTGTCTTCTTTGTGAGCCGTTTCCGTCCTGCTGCCCATGTCCGCTTTAATCCTTTTGGAATTCCCATAACTACAAAATAAATAAAAATCACGAAGAGTGTAATAAAGGTATTGATATTAGCATTAAAAGTATATGCCTTAATTAGGGACAAATACAGACAGAGGGGTACCACAATGCTCGCAACCTCAATCTTGGCAATAGTCGACACCGACCGGTTAGTGCGCGGTGTCGAAGGACTCACGGCAGGCCCCTACCACATCACGTTGACCCGCATGACCGAGACTGAGATTAGAGCCTACGTCACGAACGGTGATGGCAAGACTTACAACGTGACACTCACGAACGGCCGCTCTTTGTGTGGCTGTGGGGACTCGATGTTCAGGGGCAAGACCTGCAAGCATGCTGCAGTGGCCTTGGCACTGTATACAATTCGCCAGCCACAGACAGCCGGCAAGCCAGAAGGAGAAGCAACACCGAAGCCGTCGAACTTAAAGTTGGCTAAGGTGAGGAGAGCGGCGTAAATGAAAAAGGCTTGTCAGAGCGGTCACTCTGGCAAGCCCCATGCTTCAACGCCCCGAGAAGGGCGCACAGCTCTGGAGAACCGAAGCACTATGCACCCTATCACTCACCGTTCCTACCGGCAACGCGCTGCTCCTACCATGTCTCTTACTCGCTAGCGCGTTCGATTCTTCACCCCTTACGAAAAGGAGAGCCTTACCTATGAAACGACTTGAAGTTGATGAACTCATTATTGGCACCACCGACGGTCCCCAGCTCCGACTCAACGCCAACCAGCTTATTGCCTACGATGCTGGAGGCAGACCCGCTTTGAACTCTTAATCGAGCGTGGTGGCATTCCCACGCTCAGTCTGTGTGATGGCAACGGCACGGCCCGTGTGAGTCTTCGGGTGGAGGAGAACGGGTGTCCAGCAGTGAGGCTCTGCGACGGCAATTTTACCGAGCGTCTGACCCTTGAACTGGAGGAAGATGAAGGCGAGCCAGAAGTGAGTTTTTCTGACTGCAGTGGGCAGCGGTTGGGCGCGGTAGGCCCAGACTGGCAAGGAAAGCTACAAGTCCGGGTCGTCAATGAAGCGGGAACGCTAGAGCCGTGGATGCCGAGGCCAGAGAACACGAATGGACAGGCAGCAACCAAGAAGGAAGGGTAAGCGATGGCAATCTATCAACGTGGCAAGTCATGGTACTACGACTTCGTTCACAAAGGCCAGCGCTACACGGGCTGCTTTGGCACCATATCGCACACGACGGCTAAGGAAGAACTGGCGCGGAAGAAAACGGAAGTCATTGAAGGGAAGTTAAACCCGGCAAAGGCCCGCAAGAGTTCACGCTTTGAAGCCTTCGTGGAGGACTATCTCCAATAGAGCATGACCAACAAGAAACCTCGCTCTTATGAAAGGGACATAACTTCACTTGTCGCTCTCCGTCCATTCTTCACGGGAAAACTATTATCGGACATTATCCTATGACTCATCGAGCAGTACAAGAAGGAACGAAAGGAAAAAGGGGAGAAGTAACCAGACCGTCAATCTTGAAGTGGCATGTTTGAAAGCCATATTCTCCAAGGCTGTAAGCTGGAAGAAAGCGGTAGAGAATCCGGTCAAGGAAGTGAAGATGCTGAAGGTGAACAATACTCGCGTTCGCTTTCTGGACGAAGAAGAGGAATATCGACTGATGGCCGAGTGTAAAGAACATCTTCCTGCGTTGGTCGTAACAGCGCTCCATACCGGCTTTCGGCGCAACGAACTCTTGAGCCTTCGCCCGGAAGACGTAGATTTTGCCCGAGGGCTTGTGAGCGTTAGAGCGGGGTATGCCAAGAACGGGGAAGGGTGTTCAGTACCGATGAGCGGGACCCTTCGGGACATCCTCGGACGTTTAGTAAAAGAGGCTGAGGAAGGCGGTTCTTCGTATCTGTTTCGTAACTGTCATGGTGAGCCCTACCGCTCCTGCCGTACAGCCTTTGAATACGCAGCAGAACAGGCCAGGGTCAAAGACTTCCGCTTTCATGATCTCAGACACACCTTCGCTTCACGTTTAGTCATAGCTGGGGTAGATATTCGCACGGTGCAAGAGCTGATGGGACACAAAACCATCGCGATGACCTTGCGCTACTCCTATCTCTCCCCAGACCATAAGCGGAGGGCAATTGACGCGCTGGAAAGCCGATTTTCAGAAAAAAAGTCCTGCGAATTTTCACAACACCCCCACTTTAGCCCCTCTTTCAGAAATCAAAAAAGCCGTGTAAGTTCGACCACATGGAGGGATGGCTGAGTGGTTGAAAGCGCCGGTCTTGAAAATCGGTAGGGTCGCAAGGCTCTCGGGGGTTCGAATCCCTCTCCCTCCGTTTTTTTATTGTCGATTGTTGGTGATTGCGGGTCTTTTACACAAGAGAAAATTACTCGCGATTGTAGGGCTGGCCAAGGGCCGCGGGGGCGGAAGTGTGGGTTTTCAAGAGCACGAGGGCCAGGATCGTCAATACATACGGCAGCATCAAAACAAACTGATAGGGTATCTCTGAGCCTAGGGCTTGTAGGTGAAACTGTAAAGCTGTCGCGGCGCCGAAGAATAAGGCACCCCATAGCGCTCCGCTTGGATTCCAGCGACCGAAGATGACAATGGCAAGGGCGATGAAACCGCGCCCAGCAGACATGCCTTCAATAAACGTATTGGAATAGGCGAGCGAGAGATAGCTGCCCGCTATCCCTCCAAGGAGGCCTTCCATCGCCAGGGCAAAAGTACGCACTTTTCTGACAGAGATACCAAGTGTTTCGGCAGCGTGCGGGTGCTCTCCTACGGCCTGTAGCTGGAGTCCGGCGCGGAGTTGAAACAGAAAGAATGTACACAGCGGAACGAGCGCGATGGCAAGATAGACGAGTGCTGTATGCTGAAAGAGGGCTGGACCAAAAACAGGGAACGTACCCAAAAAGGGAAGAGAGATTGGGGCAAAAGTCGTGACTTGTACGGCTTGACCGGTCACACCGAAAATCCCGCGATAGAGGACGCCGGTGATCCCCGCAGCTAACAGGTTGAGACTCACACCAACCACAATCTGATCTGCGCTGAGCCCGATAGTTAATCCAGCAAAGAGTAGGGCAAAGAGGAGGCCACTGAGAGCACCAACGAGCATCCCCAGCAACGGCGAACCAGACATATAACAAGTAGTCACACCGGCAAAAGCACCGATGAGAAGAATACCCTCAAGCCCGATGTTAATAACCCCAGCACGTTGCACTATCGTCTCTCCTAACGCAGCGAGCAGCAGGGGAGTTGCCGCCACGAGGGTGGAATGAAGAAGGGCGCCGCCATTGGTCAGAAGGGTGACGAGAAAATCCATCGATGTTTTTAGTGTGAACAGAGAAAAGCCACACCAACCAGCAACAAAAGCGCGAAGCGGGTTGAGATTCGGGAGATAAGGCGTTGTATAGTGTCTGTACTGTAAGCGGCGAGGAAGAGTACAACGATTGCTTGGATGACGGAGGCAAGTACAGAGGAGACCCCAACTGTTCTTTGTACTGCACTTGCCCCAGCATCAAGGGCACCAAAAAAGAGCGCCGCGAGCACAACTCCAACAGGAGAGCGTTGGCCGACCAGGGCGACCGCGATTGCCGTATAGCCGTAACCAGGAGAGAACTTTTCGTAGACGCGTTGTGTGATGCCACTCACTTCGATGCCACCGGCAAGACCGGCGAGGGCTCCACTCAACACGAAAGCGATAGTGACTTCGCGCTCTACTGCGATACCGGCAAAACGCGCCGCGGTCGGATTGGCTCCGGTTGCACGAAGACGGAAGCCCGCCTTGGTGCGGAAAAGAAAGATCCACACAGTGAGTGCGACAACAAGGGCGAGCAGAATGCCAAGATGAAAGCGTGCAGGCGGGAACAGGCGTGGAAGCGTGGCAGTGACAGGAAGCGGATTGGTTTGCGGATATTGGCCGGCGACTTCCATGAGCGGGCCATGTACGCTGTAACTGACGAGATAGACAGCGACAAAATTGAGCATGAGGGTGCTGATAACCTCATTGACGTTGTGTTTTTGTTTGAGATAGGCCGCACATCCGGCCCAGAGGAAGCCGGCACTCAGAGAGACAGCGACGACAATGACGATGGCGAGAGCGGACGAGAGGGCAGCGATATATTGACCAACCCAGGCTGTCGCGAGGGCACCGAGGAGTAGTTGTCCTTCAGCACCAATGTTCCAGAGACCGGCGTGGAGGGCGAGCATGACCGCCAGGCCGGTGAAGAGGAGCGGGCAAGCTTTGACTGCGGTCTCGGATAGGCGATACGCGTCGCCCGCTGCACCGAGCCACAAATTGGCGAAGACGCTTGAGACACTGATGCCAGCAAACGATAAACCGATGGTGATAACGATCGCAGCCGATATGAGGGCAAGGAGTAGTGATACGAGTGAAGTCGGTCGAGCTGTCACGATGAAGTCGTTACTCCAGTCATCATTTGGCCGAGCGTGTTAGGACCCGTTGCTCCGGCAACCGGGCCTAAGAGGCGACCTTGATAGAGCGCATAGATGCGATGACTGAGCGCAAAGATTTCGTCAAGGTCGGTGGAGATGAGTATGACTCCCGCGTCGCGTTGGCAGTGCTCTCTAAGGGTACGATGTACGTAGTCGGTGGCACCGAGGTCGAGGCCACGGGTTGGGTTGGCAGCAATAATTATCTGTGGGTGTGTTGCTAACTCCCGAGCAATGACAACGCGCTGCTGATTTCCACCTGAAAGAGAAGAGACGGGGGCGGCCGGAGACGAAGTGCGAATCCCAAAGCGATCGATTTGCGCGATAGCGAATTGACGAATATCGTTGGGGTTGAGGAAGAGTCCAGGGGACAGCGCAGCAAGGCGCTGGGTGTTAAAAAGAAGGTTTTCTTCAACTGACAGAGAAAGTGCGAGTCCTTCCTGGCGCCGGTCTTGGGGAATGAGAGCAACACCCAAGTCGCGCATCTGCGTAGGGGTTGTCTGGGTTAGCTGAGCGCCTTTTATGTTGAAGGTTCCTTGCATTGGTTGGCGGAAGCCCAGCAAGATTTCGATCAGCTCGGTTTGGCCGTTGCCATCAACCCCGGCGATGCCAACGATTTCCTTTGGTCGTAAGTCCAGCGAGAGATTGTGGAGTACTATGCCACCGGGGGAGGCGGAGGCTGAGACGTTGTCAAGAAATAGGAGAGGAGGTGGTGTCGATTTGGAGTCACTTCCAGTTAGAGGTGGGGATAGTGATCGAGTAGCGGGAAGAGGAAGTTCTCCGATCATTAACTGGGCAAGTTCCTGTGGGGTCGTCGCGTACGTGTTTGTGGTTATGACCAGGCGGCCACGGCGCAGCACGGAAAGCCGATCGGCGACGGCTAAAACCTCAGGAATCTTATGGGTAATCAAAAGGATCAGATACCTTTCTTGTTTCAAACGGCGAAGAACGGTGAAGAGATTGTCGACCTCAGCTGGTGTGAGTACGGCAGTCGGTTCATCGAGAATCAAGACGCGGGCTGAGGCCGCAAGGGCTTTGAGAATCTCTACGCGTTGTTGGGAGCCAACAGAAAGTGCAGCGATAAGAGTATCGGGGCTTTCGATCTTGAGGCCAAATTGGGCTGCGAGAGTTGTTACTTGCTGAACGAGAGCCTTGCGATCAATACGCCTCTGGCTGGAGCCGGGAAGTGCGAGCAGGATGTTTTCAGCAATAGTAAACGATGGAATTAGCATAAAATGCTGGTGAACCATAACGATTCCGGCAGCCAGGGCGGCACGGGGTGATGAGAACTGATGTGGATGACCATTTATGAGAATAGTGCCGGAATCCGGTCGATACAGACCCGAGAGCAAATGCATAAGGGTTGACTTCCCGGCGCCATTCTCGCCGAGGATGGCGTGGACCTCACCTGCGTGAAAGTCGATACTGACGTGATCGACAGCAAGAGTGCCGGGAAACGATTTGGTAATGTCCCGTACCGATACGTCGGGCATGAGAGATTTATAAGGCGCCGGTTTGGACGGGGGAAAATTCGACGCTAGGAACGGTTAAGGTTCCGTTGATGATTTGTTGTTGTGCAACCTCGACTCGGGTTTGCGCTTCAGGAGAGAGTCGATCTCTGAGTGCAGGATTATACACCAGGGAGACGACTTTCTCTTTTAAGCCGAGACGGATAATACGCCCCTGGAAGGAGCGGTTTTGTACGGACTGAGCGATTTGTAGAAACGCAGCAGGAATATCGATGACACCGCTAGCGAGAATTCCAGAGGGAGCGAGATCATTTTGGTTCTTATTAGTGCCGAAGGCGATAACGTTTTTCTCGCGCGCGGCCTGGAATACACCGAGACTGGCAGCATCAGCGTTGGGGATGATGACATCACAGCCTTGTTCGATGAGTGCGATGGCCGCTTGTTTGGCAGCGCCGACGTCTTCCCAATTACTAATGTATGAGACAAGCACCTGAAAGTTAGGATTGATACTTTTGGCACCGGCTTCAAAGGCCATGAACGTGCTTTTGAGCGGCGGAATCTCGACACCACCAACAGCTCCAGCTTTGCCGGTCTTAGAAATGAATGCACTCATCATGCCCATGAGATAGGTTGCTTCTTCGAGAAGAAAACGCATGGGGGCGACATTTTTGCGCACAGTGCTGCCGGAGGTGGTGATGAACACAGAGTTCGGGAAGTCAGCACCGACCTTTGCTGCGGCATCTTGGAATTCAAAGCCGTGACCGAAGATGAGATTGAAGTTGCGGCTAGCATAGTCACGAAATGCTTCCTCGAAATCCGCCGGGGTCTTGGTTTCGACCTGACTGACTTCGGCGTGAAGCGTTTCCTTGATTTTCATTAGTCCCTCGTAAGCGAGCGCGTTCCAGCCGGCGTCGCTGACCGGACCTGGAGTGAGCAGCGCCACACGAAAGGTGTTGGACGTTTCCTGCGCTGGTTTGCTGTTGCAGGCAGTTGCGGCGAAGACGAACAAGAAGAAAAAAGGCAGCGCTAAGGAGCGGGAGAAAATCACAGGACTCCTAGTGGTGGCATGAGTACGATCTCGTCAGTGTAGATGCTTGAAGGTTGGGTAATGACGCTGAGCATTGCATTAGCGACATCAGTTGAGGAAAGCATTTTGCTCCGGTCAAGGGTACTGCCGCTGTTGTCCCAGAGTGGAGTATCCACTGCTCCAGGAATGACCGCTGTTACTTTGATGCCCAGAGAGCGGACCTCGGCAGCGATGACTTTAGTTAAACCAAGAGCGCCGAATTTGGAGGCGGTATAGCCAGTTGACCCTGGAAGGATGTGGGTGCTAGCGATTGAGAGGACATTGAGAATGTGGCCGCGCCCGCGGGGGCTCATGGCGCGAACGGCATGTTTGCAACAGAGATAGGTGCCGCGCAGGTTGATATTGATCATGGTATCCCAGTCTTCGGTGCGGGATTCGGTCAATGGACCGAAAACTGCACTGCCAGCGCTGGTGACGAGGACATCGAGATGGCCATAGGCTGAGGTTGTCTTGCTTATTAATGTTTCGACTTGGGATTCATCTCCAACATCAGTAGGAACAACCAAGGCCGAGCCACCACTTTTAGCGAGCTCAGTGGCGAGGTCGTCGAGCTTTGGTTTGGTGCGGGCAGCGAGGACAATGTTGGCTCCGGCTTGGGCAAGAGCGACGGCCATGGCGCGACCGATACCTGAACCAGCGCCAGTGACGATAGCGATTTGACCATGAAGATCTTGTGCCGACATAATCTTATTCGCCGGTATATTCAAAAAAGTTCTTGGGAGTTTCCCACAAGCCAATCTTGGTAAGGTTATCGCCGAGTTTTGCGTGCAATAGATCCCAGATCACCTTAGTGATGTTCTCGCCTGTTGGGTTGAGGGAGCGGAACTCAGCAGTATCACTATTGAGGTGCTTATGGTCAAAGCGATCGAGAACCTCTGCTTGCACCATCTGCATGAGGGCGCCCAGATCCATGATCATGCCGGTGCGAGGGTCAATTTGCCCGTGGACAGTCACTTCTAGTTCGTAATTATGGCCGTGGCCATTCGGATTATTGCATTTACCGAACACGGTCCGATTCTCTTCATCAGAGAGCAGAGAACTGTGAAGCCGATGTGCGGCGCTGAAGCCGAAAGTTTTTGTGAGAGATGCCATAGTGCGTCCTTCTCCGGCAAAGACATCTGCCCAGAGGGTTGGTTCTTCGTAGAGACGAACCTGGGCGAGGTGATAGCTACCACCGCGCTCCGCTTGAAGCTTCTCTTCAATGCGATCGCGCATATAAGAAGCGAGGTTTTCAGTTGTAGGGATACGAGTGTGGAACGAGGGATGATCGGCGTTGATAAATTTGTGATCAAATTCCGCACTCACTTCTTTTAATATGCGGTCAAGTTCCTTGACGTTGACGACCATGCCTGTTCGTGGGTCACAGAGACCAGCGAGCGAGACGCGGAGGACATAATTATGCCCGTGACCATAGGGGCTGACACATTTACCGAAGGTCCGATTGTTCTCTTCGAGAGAGAACTCGGGATTCCAATACCGGTGAGAGGCCTCGAACTCTACGAGGCGAGTTAAATAGTACATTACCTCACTCTGGGCGAAGGTGTTGCAGGAAGGATGCAGAAAACAGGAATGGGGGTCAAGTAGGTAGCAAGGGATACTTTACGCGGGCATAGATTGCGCTTTTCTTGTTCTTGGCAACACGGCGATTCATCGCCGTTATAGAATAGACATGGGTTAGGGTGTGACACTCGCGAGGGCGTGGAGAACGCGAATGATCTTGGCGATTTCTTCTGAGGAGACATCCTCAGGAACAGATACGATTGCGCGGCGACCTGGGCTGAGGGGAATTTCCTGACGGCATTGGGTGACAGGCTCCTCACGAGAGCGAGGGACCTCGGAAGTGAAGTCGAGGGTTTTTGGCAGTGGTTGGGACAGATGAGCTGGAGATGAAGAGAGCATATGAGGTAAGGGAGGAGCGTATAGACGGGATTGAGTTAGACCAGAGAATCGAGCGGACTCAAGGAAGGATTTCGCGACGGTTTCTGCATTCGTCTTAGTGAAGCGATACTTGAGCACAAGTTGGTTCGTAAGATTGATATCAGAGGGGAGGCCGCCGCCGGTAGTTTCATATTGGCTCAGTAAGCCCTGAAAAATGGCTGGCCGGCCGAGGGCTTCACGTAGGGCAGATTGGCGGTCTGCTTCGTCAGTAGAATGGTCTACGCGAAGGAATAACTCACTCACACGCAAATCTTTGCCGACTGGTTCGAGAAAGCCATATTGGCGAAGGCTACTAAGCTTACGGTTAAAGGGGCCCGATTGTGCCGCCAAACCGAGATGTTCGGCAATAGACTCACGACTAATTGGCACTTGGTTCTCAATCCGAAAAATTTTACGTGCGTCTTCTAAGGCCTCTTGCAAACTGTACGCGGGAGCGTTGGGGCTTTTTTGGCGCAGCCCTTTACGTTTCTCGCTATCAGTATCCATGAAGAAATCCTCTCTGGACATAGTTATTCACATATTTTAGTGCCTGTGAAAAGAGCAACTTTAAGCCATTTTATTTGGCTATTTAAGAGACAAATATTATTGCGATAAAAAAGAAATATAAACGGAAAAATGACTAAAAAAATGCTCAAATTAAAGAAAAATGACAAAATATAACTTGCACGCGGACTGAAAAGCGGCGTTTTGGAACTCTCTCCTGAATTTATTCTCAGAATCGCTTACTGGGGAAAAATAGCAGATGTGGAGTAATTTGGCGAAAAATTTTACATTATCTGAAAAAATTATCTGGCTAATTTGTCGCAAAAATTTATTACTTATTGTGATAGTTTTGCCTTGAGTCAGATGGCGGATTGGCGCTCGTGCGGGCACTTCGCTTAGCGCCGCGCGGCGGCGCACGCGAGTACCCGCACTCGCTGGGCGGATTTTGGCGAAGTAAATTGTTGACCAGGCGAGGGGGGACTTTTATGGTGACAGGACAGGGTGGAAGAGTGGTTATGAGGGCGGGGTGGTGATTTGGTAGAGGGGAAAAATTAGGTATGGAGAGAATCTCTCTTGTTATCGTAGAGGACCACCCGGTAATGCTGGCGGGGATACAACAGCTATTCAAGAAGCAGGCAGACTTTGAGGTCGTGGGGGTGGCAGAAGATGTTGGACAACTCGAGAGCGTGATCGCGGTAGTTGATCCCATGCTCGTGCTAATGGATATCGAGTTACCGCACGGGGATGGGATCGCGGCGACGGCATTAGTGCGCAAACACAGACCGCGGGCGAAGGTGGTTATCTTCACTGGGTATGATAACCCGGAGCTGATTTTTCGGGCGTTGAAGGCCGGCGCGGTTGGGTATTTACTCAAGAATACACGGGCAAAGGAGATTCTCGATACACTGCGGAAAGTGGCGGCGGGAGAGATTGTGTTGAACGCGGAATTAGCCGGAAAGTTCCTGCGGGAGTTCCAACGGGATCAGGAGGTTGAAGAGCTGCGCCGGTTAGTGAAGACCCTCACCCCACGGGAGGAAGAAGTCTTACGTTTTGTTGCTACAGGTGCGAATAACCGGGAGATTAGCCAGAAATTGTTCATTAGTGAGCTGACGGTGAAGATGCATCTTGCGAGTATCTTTCGCAAACTGCAAGTGAATGATCGGACCAAAGCTGCGATTCTCGCGCTCAAAGCAGGTGTAGGCGGAACATGACGGGCACGCGACGCTGGCATAGTGTCAGGCTCCTGTGGTGCGTGACCGCCCTGGTGTTTGGGGAGATGCCGGCGAGTGCCGATGGCTTGCAAAACGTGCTCGATATTCTCTTGCAATGTCAGACTACGTACTATCGACTTGAAGACTATGAAGGCACCTTAGAGCATGAAGTCGAAGAGGGGCGCGGCGGTCCACGGCGGGAAACCCTTGAGGTCATGTTCAAGAAGCCGGGGTTTCTTTCGGTGCAATGGCGGTCGGGTCTTTACAAAGGGACCGTGGTGTCGATGCGTCCGGGAGGGAACCGCGGGAACTTGACGATTCGTTTGGGTGAGGGATTTGACTACGTCACAGTGAGTGTGCCGGCGACGGACGTGGGAGAGCCGTTTACTCCGGGTCTTAAAGACCTTAGTGAGTGGCTGTCGGCGCTGGTGTTCTTGGCGCAGCGACCAATTACGGATCGCAGCTTACGGTTAGTTGAAGTACGCCGGGCTGAGCCGCAAGCCCCTGAAGGACGTGTGATCCTGAGTGTTCCGGCGTTCCTGATTCCATTTCGGGATAATTCGGTGGCAAGCTACGAATTCACGATAGAGCGGGGAACTGGCGTCCCAATGGAGCTCGTTTTACGCGGTGCTGGAGGAGAGATTCGACAACGCATGATCTATACCCGGTTACATGTTAATAGCGGAGCAGCGATACGAGCGTTTCCTGGAGAGGACACTCCTGGCGAGACCATCACTTCTGGGGCAGAAGCAAACATTGATCTGCGGGGATTTAGCCAAAGTTGGCAACGGCGGTACGGAGAGATTGGGGATTATTCTGGCAGATGGGTCTACGAAATTCCAGGAGAAAAGACGGGGCTTGAGCGCAGTGAGATTTTCTTCAAGTTCCGCAAGCCGTTTGATCTGTATCTGCGTTGGGAGGCAACAGACGGTGATGGACAAGAGGCGTTATATCGCCGGGGGCGGAACGGTGGCAGAGTGAGAATTCGCACGTCGTGGAAGGGGATACCGCTGATTGGCGATGTGCCACCCGAGAGCTACTTGGCGCGGTGGGGTGGGCGGCCGCAAGTGACAGAATTTGGGTTCAATCGGTTAGTGGAGCGTCTGCAAGAGCAACTGTTTCGGGGCTGGTTACGTGGCGAATTGACGGTGCGGTTTTTGGGCGTGCATGCCTGTGATCAACGCCCTTGCTATGGTCTGGAATTTAGCTTCCCGGCAGGTCAAGTGCGAGAGTACGGCGCAGTTCGTTTGGTGACATACTGGGATGTGACAGAGCGCGTGCCGGTCAAGTATGAGGCATTTAGTGGGGATAGTTGTGGGGATGCATGTCTAGTGGAGCGGCAGGTCTTCTCCCATCTGCAGATGAATACTTCTCTGAGCGATGTCGACTTCGACCCGGCAAACCCCACCCACGGCTTTTTGTTGTTTCGCCGTGCGCCTCGCCTTGACCGGTTCCTCACTGGTAGAGATTAGCGATGGTGCAGGAGCGAGCGGCTGTGGTCCCGTCGTGGACTCTGCTTGTCGTAGGGACTGAGGCCGCATTAGCTATAGCTGGGACGGTGGCATTTAACTTCGGGTACTTAGGGCTGTATGCCGCCTTCCTACCTCTCCTCTGTATAGGTGCCCTGCTCTCGGTAGAGATCGGGGAAGACTTCTTTCTCTCCTTCGTGTTCTTGGCTGTAACCAGCGCGCTCCTCTATGCGGTCGGGCTGTTTGCTTTGTCGCTGGTCGTGCTCGGCCTGGCGCTGGCAGCCCCACTGGCCCTGGTGCTAAAGCGATGGGGATTCGCTGTCGTGCCGGCGACGATCGCCGATGACCCATTCCCCGGGGCGCGACTCTCGGAGTTTACATTAATTTTGCTGCTGGCGCTGACGACACGGTACGTCTTGTTCCGCTCAGGGGGGGGAAGTTTTCCGGTGCGGATCGGCGAGTTTGAGACGCTCTCGCGATTTCTGTTCAGCGAGGTGGGTGGATGGGTGGCCTTTGCGGTGGGGTATGGAATGCAGCATCGGAGGCGCTATGGTGTGCTGTATACACCAGGACTCGAATTCGGGTCGAGCTTGCCGGCGCTGCTTGCTGCCGGATTGTTTCTTATTTCTCCTCACGTGGCAATTATGACGTTAGGATTAAACACTTTTGGGGTGGCCGGGTTGTATCTGGGAGCGCTGCCGGTGGGAGCGGCTCACTTGTTGTTATGGACGTTGACGCTGCGGCGTGGGGAGATCACGAAACAAAATATGATACTGCAACACATGAATATCGATCTGGCACGCAATGAGCGACTCGCGGCCATCGGGGAGATGTCCTCGGCAATTTCACATCAGCTTCTGCAGAAAGTGGGACTGTTAGGGCTTCAGTGTGATCTGTTGCGCGAGAGCCTGAGTGAGCAGGTCCCTATCGAACAACTTGTGAGCGAAGCACGAGAACACGCGGCCCAGATCGATGGGACAATCACCGAGCTGAATACGACGCTGGCCGATCTGTTGATTTTCTCCCGCGACTTTGCGTTACATAGAGAACCGTGCTCGATTGAGGAGCTGGTACGCGACGCCGTTCGCGAACTCACCCCTATGGCTGGACCGCGCGGCGTACGGCTCAACTACCAGTGTACCGTGCGGCCTCTGGTGATGGCGATCGATCGGATTAAGTTGAAACAAGCGCTCTTGAACCTGCTCAAGAACGCGATTGAAGCCTCGTCGTCTCCAGGGGCGGTGGACATTGGGTTGGATGCGGGACAGCAAAGCGTAACCATCTCTATCGCTGATACGGGAGGCGGGGTCGCTGAGGAGCATCTTTCACGGCTGTTTTCTCCTTTTTTCTCAACCAAAGAAAAGGGGACGGGGTTAGGGCTGACGTTTGCACAGAAGATAGTCGAACTGCATCACGGGCAGATTCGCGTTACGAATAATGTTGGGAGAGGCATCACCTTTACTGTCGAACTCCCGCTCGGAGGCGCACCAACGGCGACGTAGTATGGACTTGCGAGGAACTACAGCACTAGTCACGGGAGCCGGGAGGCGTTTAGGACAAGCTATTGCGCTCTCCTTGGCAGAGCGAGGAGCAACCCTTGTTCTCCATGTGCATTCCTCATCAGCGCAAGCGCTAGTAGAGGAGATCGAGAAACGCGGAAGTCGAGCGGACGTTATCAGCGTCGATTTGTCAGTCCCGGGGGCGGGAGCGTATCTCGCGCAGGAAGTGCTCCAGCGCATGGGTACGATTGATGTGTTAATCAACAGCGCAGCGGTGTTTTTTGCGACCCCAGTGCGTACGCTGCGAGTCGAGGACTGGCGGAAGGTACTGCAGGTGAACTTGATGGCGCCGGTGATGCTCGCGGTGCGGTTAGGACGGAGCATGAAAGCGCAAGGGAAAGGAAAGATCATTCAACTCGGAGATTGGAGCGGTCAACGGCCGGGACGAGGCTACCTGCCATACTGTGTCGCAAAGGGCGGGCTGCATCTGTCAACCGCAGCCTTGGCGAAGGCGTTTGCTCCGTCCGTGCAAGTGAATGAACTTGTGTTAGGCCCGGTGCTGCCGCCGGCAGACTATGATACGCAGAGGCTGCAAGGACTCGTAGCCGCCACACCTATGCAGCACTTGGGGCAACCGTTGGATGTGATTCGAGCGCTGCACTTTCTGCTTGAGGAAGGAGATTTCGTGACTGGGGCGTCTTATGTTGTTGACGGCGGGTGGCTGGCACAACCACCTGGAGGAATGGCTACCTCACTATAAGTGCTACGACAGGGAGAACCAGTCGCAAAGGTATAGAGGTAGCGACGTTCGAGCAGGGAGTAGGCAAGAATAGTTGAGGAACACGTGCCGTAGCCGTCGAGATGGATACAGACGCTAGCGCGGGGGTCAGGGTCAGGAGCGTGCGTCGCAAGGATTGGATGCAGTTGCGCGCTAATCTCGGAAAATCGCGGCTGATGATCGCCATTGAGTGGGACCAGGCGCGCGAAGTCAGAGAGCGAGCGTTGGGTGCGTGGACAGCTGGGGTCGTTAAGGTTGTAGTTGGTGAGCAAGTGGAACCCAGGACCTAAGGGTTTAATCTCAAGCCGAGGAGCATGGGCGTGAATGACATAGGCCTCGGTGTGGTCGGCGATAACGAGATTGAAGGGATTGTAGTCATGAGGGGATTGCGTATTGACGAAATCCACAGCTTGGCGAACAGACGCGTACTTTAACGCCTCAAGACAAAGAATCCCACGTGACCGGCAGCGTGGGTCAGCGGGGCGACCGGTGTGCCGATTCAGCACGGCCGCGAGGATGCCATGTTCGCTAATGCCGAGCCACGTTCCGCCTGCAAGTAAATCCTGACCTCCGTAAATCCAAGGATTTGACCACAATTGGTGCGGAGTCGCAGATGGACGAGTAAGAGATTCGTCGCGATTCGCGGCGGCAATAATGGGATACTGGGAAAACGTCTGGAAGTAGAAGGCGAGCGTGCACATAGTGGGGGCGAATTATAGGAAAAGAGTACTTGTGCATGCAAGGGCTTCGCGGAACGAAAGAATGTCACATCTTTTTTGTTGCAGCGCTGGTTATACTAGCGCGCCTTGTCTTAGGCTTTTTGCATGTGCTAGGGTGTGACAAATTCATGGTCAGGGAGGGAGAATGTTCACTTCGATCGAGGATGTCATCAGCAAATTCGCAGAGCAGAGGTATATTTGTAATCAGCGTATCGCCACGATTGTGTACTTGGCGAATCATCTGCGAAAACCGATCCTGGTCGAAGGACCGGCTGGGGTAGGAAAAACCGAACTCGCGAAAGTTGTCAGCGGCTCCCTGCACTGTGATTTGGTGCGGTTGCAATGTTACGAAGGGCTGGATGAGGCGAAGGCGCTCTACGAGTGGGAATACGCCAAGCAGTTGCTGTATACGCAAATCCTGAAAGATAAAATTGGTGAAGTACTAGAAGGGACACGCAACCTCACAGAAGCAGTAGAGCGGATTGGCAACCAGGATAGCGTATTTTTTTCTCCGCGCTTTATTTTACCGCGTCCCTTGTTACAGGCGATCTCAGCAGAGAAACAACTCGTCCTGCTCATTGACGAGATCGACAAGTCTGACAGTGAGTTTGAGGCGTTCTTATTGGAGGTCCTGAGTGACTTCCAGGTGAGCGTGCCAGAATTGGGGACGATCAAGGCCAAGCAGATTCCTCTGGTTGTGTTGACCAGTAACAACGCACGAGAAATGTCGGACGCGTTAAAGCGGCGCTGTTTGCATCTCTATATCGATTTTCCCGATCGTGACCAGGAGCTCTCGATCGTGAAGATGAAGGTGCCGGGGATTGCAGAGAAGCTAGCAGAGGAAGTGGTCGAGGTCGTGCAGGGCATCCGTAAGCTCGACTTAAAGAAGGTGCCGAGTATCAGCGAAACGTTAGACTGGGCGAAAGCGTTGACGTTACTGAACGTTGATAAGCTCGAAGAAAAGGTGGTGAACGAAACGCTCAACACCATCCTGAAATATGAGGGAGATGTGCGAAAAGCAGAAGCCGAGTTAAAGGAATACCTCCAGAAACAGAAGAGCAAGGCAACAAAATCGGCAGCGGGGCAAAGCGATAAAGACCTTCTACACTAACACGAAGTGAGAAAAAAGCAGACCATACAGAAGGGCGAGAGCGGTCATGGATGATAAAATTATCGAATTTACTCACTTACTGCGCGAGAACGGTCTCAAGGTATCGGCGGCAGAGAATATGGACACGTTCTCCGCGCTGGGGCTAGTCGGCATCCGCCATCGGCAAGTGTTGAAGGATTCGTTGCGTGCGACGCTCGTCAAACGGATTGTCGACATTCCCGTGTACGACGAACTGTTTGATCTGTACTTTACGGGGCTCGGGGAGATCATTAAGCAAGCCGGCGCCGAGACGATGGCAGCGATGGAGATGACAGAGGAAGAGTTCCAGAAGTTTCTTGAGCAATTGGAAGAAGCGCTCAAGAACATGGGAAGCGAGCTCTCTGAGCTGGCGAAAGCCTTGCTGTCGAATAATACTGGTCAACTCGAACGCATGCTGCGTGAGGCGGCCCAACAAGCGAACCTCCAGGATATTCAGCGATCATTTCAGGAGGGGCAATTCGCGAACGCGGTGGCGCAGATGTTGGGATTCGGACAACTGATGCAGGAGATGGCCGCGCTGAAAGAGGCCCTGCAACGCGCGGGGTTGAATCCGCAGCAGATCGAGCAGGCCTTGGCGTATATTGACCGGCGCATGCAAGACCTTGCTCACATGGTGCGGAGTTTTGTGCGCTCAGAGCTGGAGAAGCAGAACCCGCAGGTGCGCGAACAGCAGAAAATGCGCACGCTGGCGGATAAGAGCTTTTATTATTTGACCGAGGATGAAATCCGTAAGATGAAAGAAGCGGTGGCCAAACTCGCGCAGCGGCTCAAGCACGTAATTGCGATTCGACGCAAGCGCGCTAAACGTGGCCATTTTGATTTGCAGCAAACGTTGCGCAAAAACCTACAGTATGGTGGAGTGCCGTTCCGGATTGTTCTTGATCGTCGCAAGAAGGAAAAGCCACAAGTGGTGATCCTTTGTGACGTATCGGATTCGGTGCGCAACGTATCGCGGTTCATGCTGCAATTTGTCTACTCGGTGCAAGACCTGTATGCGCGCGTCCGGAGCTTTATTTTTGTGGCCGACTTAGGCGAAGTGACGAAGCTGTTCGAGGACAACGAAATCCATGCGGCCATCGACCTTGCGTTACGTGGGAATATGATCAACCTCTACGCCCACTCGGATTTTGGCCGGGCGTTTAAGATGTTCCATCGCGATTACCTGTCGTCGATTAATAAGCGGACGACGGTGATTGTCTTAGGGGATGCCCGCAATAACTACAACTTGCCGCACGAATGGGTGATCCGTGATATGAAGCTACGAGCGAAGCAAGTGATTTGGCTGAACCCGGAAAGTCGGTTGACATGGGGATTTGGTGATAGTGAGATGGACCGCTATGCGCCGTATTGTGATATGGTTGAGGAGTGTCGTAATCTCAATCAGCTCTATCGCGTGATTGATAAGTTGGTCACGGCGTGAGGCGAGTATTTTGCGTTGACGATCCTTGAGTGGATGCTAAAATCTTGTACTCCCTCAATATGAAGAGGATGCTATGACGCGAGAAGAATTTATCGAGATGCGGGTAGGGGGGTTAACCCTGGACCCGGTGACGAAGACGCCGATCGTTATCTTGAAAGACCCGGACAATAAGCTCAACCTCCCGATTTGGATCGGTCTGATGGAAGCGACAGCAATGGCAACAGAGCTCGAAGGGATCAAGATGGCGCGACCGATGACCCACGACCTGTTGCGGACGATTGTTGACACGCTCGGTGGCAGTGTCGAAGCGATAGAAGTTACTGACCTCCGAGATAGCACCTATTTTGCGAGTATTTGTTTAGAGGTGAGCGGTCGGAAGGTCGCGATCGATGCACGGCCGAGCGATGCGATTTCTTTGGCGCTACGGACGAAGAGTCCAATTTTTGTGGCAAAGAAGGTATTGGAAGCCTCAAGTACTCTACAGCAGAAAATGGACGATGCACACGAGCAGAATCTTTCTAATGTCTCACGAGATAAATGGGCGGAAATCTTAGAAAAGATGTCTCCTGACGACTTCAAGTATAAGATGTAGGATGAAACGAGGAGCGTGATTGACGGTCGTAGTCTGTTTCATTCGCGCATCCCTCAAAATCATTGAGATGCAACAGTAGGACGCGTTGTGGCTAAAGCGGTTTCTGTGCAAGAGCGATTGGCGGCGTTAGAGGAAGGGTTAGTACGGGATGCGCTGACGCAATGGCTGCGCACCTATCGTCTCACTATTAGTGTTGTTCTGGGTGTTGCGCTGCTGTTGGTCGGTGGTACGTGGTACGTAAGCTCGCGGCGAGCTGCGGCGTCAGAGAGTCTACGCAGAGGAATTGCGACGTTGCAAGGCGGCGACGCACAGAAAGCCCTCGAAGAACTGCAAAAGGCGAGAAACTCCTCTGTTAGTGGTGCCGAGCAAGTGCTGGGGTTATTGTATTTAGGAGAGGCGTACGCGAAATTGGGGAAGAAGGATGAAGCGCGGAAAGGTTACGAGGATGCGCTTAGTGTGCTCGGGACAGATACGGCGGGAACCTATCTAGAGCAATTAATTCTTGTGAAGATAGCGCAGAACGAGGAAGGACGTGGGGCGGAGGCACAGGCGCGACAGAAATATGAACGAGCGGCGGAGATTAACGGCCCGTTCACAACAGAGGCACGTGCTTCTGCTGGGCGATTAGCGGAGAAACTCAATGACACTGCGGCTGCCAAAGCGCAGTATGAGAAATTATCCGCGATTAGCCCCTCATATCCACTTACCGAGTTATTCCAGGCCAAAGCAGGGAAGTGAAAAAAGTAGGAGCTCAGATATAATCTAGCCTCATGCGTCCGTGTTTTATGTCCGATAAGAGATATTAAGTGATTAATAATTTTTTGCACAGAGGGATAGCTAGAGGCTTAGCACTATTGGCAAGTAATCACGGAGGCGAACCAGAATCCAGGAGCAAATGATCGGGCGTGTTCAGTTTTCAGCTCGGGTTTGACCACTCTTGGTCTGACTCAGAGCCCAAGGTGCAATTCCTGGTTTCCGCTGAAGAAGGTAGCGCAGACAGGGCTAGAAAAAGTGAAGTTATTCGAGATAGCTGTATGGCCCGGCTACATTTTCGCATAGGCACGATGCGCCGGCCCCTTATGACCAGGCTTGTACTCCCTCTTCGGCTCCTAGAGTTCCTATACATTATTGACTATAGTCAATAATGGAGATTCTAATACTCTACAGGCGACTCGCCTGCCATTTCTATTACCGCTTTTTCTTGGATTGGAGAGGAGAGTGGAATGTTTGGAAACTCACAAATTGACTATAGTCAATTTGTGTTAAGAGAGGAGACACTCGAGTACACCCTAAGAATTAGTGTAACGGCAGCATCACCTCCACGGTGATATCTAGCGTTGTGTTCGGCGAGATCCGCACCGGCTGGACTTTCTCCGTCAAGGACTCGTGCCACACCTTAATCTCATAGTCGCCGGGAGGAATATCTTCGAGAAGGAAGTGACCTGTCGCGTCGGTTATCACATAATATGGGTGTTCTTGCACAACAAGCCAACCAGACATCCAGGCGTGCGCATCACAGGCCAATTTTATCGCTTCGGCCTGATTAAATTTTTCAGTGAGACGTTTTTTGAACTTGGGCTGCGCTTTATTGAACGGGGGATTATTGCTGCTGTAACTATGAATATTGTGCAGGATGCCGTCACTATTCAGAATGGTCACTTCACCTCCTGTAGGAGCAAGAAGCACATGAGGAACATAGCGGCATTCCTTTTGATCGAGGACCACGTTCTTAGTCGCAAATCGTTTCCCTCTCTGAACATTCTCAAGGGAAACAACCGCATTTTGCACACCACGATTGGAACCGACAATAAGCGATTCATCTTTTTTCTCCGTCTTGCCACACACCTCCTGGTCTTTGGATATGGTGACGAGCGCTGCTACCGGCGGCGTCCCAGCAAAAAGCACAGTTCCATGAATACTGCCTCCGCCGTGCACCGTAATACCCTCATAGGCGAGGACGTTTGCTGTCGTCACCACCAGCCCTATAAGCCACCACACAACCAGGATGAACATTCGTTGCCTTGCCACATCTTTTCCTTTTCACCCTACCACGACCGTGGCACTTCAAACGCACTTTGGATATGGCTGATGCGAGCTTGACCCGATTCCCACCGAATGCCAATAACATCGAAGCGTGCTTCACTCTGCTCTAAGCCGTGCGTCACCAAATAGTACTGCGCGGTCTTTGCCACTTGTCGCTGTTTGCGGACATTCACCGAAGCCAGAGGATCACCAAAGCGTGGGTCTGAATTGGTACGGACTTCGACAAATATCAGCATCTGTCGATGGCGGGGATCGCGTACGACGATATCAATTTCGCCGTAGGGGGAACGATAATTCTGTACAACCACTGTATAGCCCTGTGCTTGAAGAAATTGCACGGCTTGTGCTTCCCCACGTTGCCCAAGCTCTTGTCGTTGTCGTGAGAGTGTCATACCCGTACGGTAGCTGAACCTCACCTCTCCAATCAAGATTCCCTTGCCCTACTTCCGCTGCGTTCACTCCTCCTTTATGTTGCGATAACGATTGATAGCTATGTTTGGGAGTTATTACCATATGCCATTGGTCACAATAGAAGAAGTGCAGCGCGTCGCACGCCTCGCCCGCCTTACATTGACGGCGCACGAAGCGGAGGCCATGACTGAACACGTCACAAAGATCTTGACCTATGTTGACACACTCAACGCCGTGCCCACCGATACCGTCGAACCGATCACTCACGCCGTCAGCGGACCGATGCCATTGCGCACCGACGCGGTCACCAACGTCCCTGACCCAACCCTACTCCGTACGGCACCCGCGACCGAAGCCACGTTTTTCCAAGTACCCAAGATCATTGAGTAAGAGGCATCTGCCCGCTGCTCGCAATATCCCTAGCCCTGCTGAGACCGTTATGGACCTGTTCCGGCTTACTATCCACGACGCAACTAACCTCCTGCGACAGCACACCATTCGTGCGCAAGACCTCACTCAGGCCGTACTGGCACGCATTCGCGCCACTGATCCCGCGGTCCGTGCGTACCTCACAGTATGTGCTGATGACGCCATAGCTCAAGCCGCCCTCGCCGATCAACACTTACAAACGCCAGAGAGCGCGCCACCACTCTGTGGTATTCCCATTGCCGTCAAAGACGTCATCTTGACAAAAGGCATCCGTTCAACTGCCGGCTCAAAAATCCTCGCAGATTTCGTTCCCCCCTACGATGCCACCGTCATCCAACGGCTCAAAGCTGCCGGAGCCGTCATCATTGGCAAGGTCAATTGCGATGAGTTCGCCATGGGGTCCTCGAATGAAAATTCAGCGTTTTTCCCGACGCGCAATCCCTGGAACCTGGCACAGGTGCCCGGAGGGTCGTCAGGAGGCTCCGCCGCGGCTGTTGCCGCAGACCAAGCCCCAGCTGCCTTGGGAACCGATACCGGAGGATCAATCCGACTCCCAGCTGCCTTCTGCGGAGTAACGGGTATGAAGCCAACCTATGGCCGCGTCAGTCGCTATGGCGTGGTTGCTTATGCGTCATCGTTGGATCAAGTAGGGCCAGTTACCAAAGATGTACGTGACTGCGCACTGCTGTTACAGACGATTGCTGGACACGACCCACGGGACTCCACGTCGGTCAATCTGCCCGTCCCGGACTACACGGCAACCTTAACCCAAGGGGTCACTGGGCTCCGCATCGGCGTTCCTAAAGAGTATTTTGTCGAAGGGATGCAACCGGAAGTCGAATCAGCTGTGCGCGCAAGTCTCGCGGAACTGACGGCGCTCGGTGCACAGGCAGTGCCAATTGCTCTTCCCCACACAGCGTACGCAGTCGCAACGTATTACATCATTGCCACCGCCGAAGCGAGTTCAAACCTGGCACGGTATGACGGGGTCCGCTATGGACACCGCGCCGCCCACAGTGATGGACTCACGGCGATGTATGAACAGACGCGTGCCGAGGGATTTGGTCCGGAAGTGAAACGACGCATTCTGCTCGGCACCTACGTGTTGTCCGCAGGATATTATGATGCCTACTATTTGAAAGCACAAAAAGTGAGAACCTTGATTCGCCAAGATTTTCTTCAGGCACTCCAGGACTGCGACGTTATTGCCACACCAGTCGCGCCCACAACGGCATTCGCACTTGGTGACAAAACTACCGACCCCTTGACCATGTACTTGTCAGATATTTTCACTATTGCCGCCAATCTTGCCGGCCTCCCGGGGATCGCGGTTCCGTGTGGGTTTGACACGCAGGGACTGCCAATCAGTCTGCAACTCCTGGGGAAGCCGTTTGACGAGGCGACGCTGCTGCGGGCCGCCTATAGTCACGAACAGCACACGACGTGGCACACACGAAGGCCCTCACTCTGACCCCTTCCCTATACGGACAACCAGAGGCACGATAGTCGCACTCACGCATTGAAGTCGAGGTGTTATGGAATACGAAGCTGTCATCGGTCTTGAAGTCCACGCGCAACTTCTTACCAGGTCCAAGATTTTCTGCGGCTGTGCGACCAGCTTCGGCGCACCGCCCAACCACAACACCTGTCCGGTCTGTATGGGGATGCCCGGGGTATTACCGGTTCTGAACCAATGCGTCGTAGAGTTTGCTATGCGCGCTGCTGTCGCCACCCGTTGCCAGATCGCTCCATACAGCCGCTGGGCGCGGAAGAATTATTTCTATCCCGACCTGCCCAAAGGCTACCAGATTAGCATGTACGAGCTGCCGATCGCGCAGCACGGTCATATAGACGTCACTATTGGTGATCAACACAAACGTATTGGCTTGACACGCATTCACATGGAAGAGGATGCCGGCAAGAGTATCCATGATCCCCATAGCGAGGCTAGTCTTGTCGACCTCAACCGGGCCGGTGTGCCGCTGCTCGAAATCGTCAGCGAGCCGGATATGCGCTCCCCCGAAGAGGCAGGAGCCTATTTACGCAGCTTACGCACCATTCTGCAGTATGTGGAAGTCTGCGACGGCAATATGGAGGAGGGCAGTTTACGCTGTGATGCCAATGTGTCCATCCGTCCACGCGGAAGCCGTCCGTTCGGCACCAAAGTTGAGATCAAAAACATGAACTCGTTTCGCGCCGTCGAGAAGGCGATTCACTACGAGATCCGGCGCCAACAAGAGACACTCGCGTCAGGAGGAACGATCGTTCAGGAAACTCGCCTCTGGGATGCAGATCGAGAAGTGACCCGTTCTATGCGGAGTAAAGAGCACGCCCACGATTACCGCTATTTTCCCGACCCAGATCTGTTGCCGCTCGTAATTAGCGAGGACTGGATCCGGCAGGTTTCTACCTCCCTACCCGAACTCCCTATCGCACGGCGTGACCGCTTTGTGCGCGACTATGGCCTGCCAGCCTATGATGCCGAGGTCTTGACCGCCCGAAAGGATGTAGCTGAGTATTACGAAGCCGCGGTCCGTGCCTATCCCGCGGCCCCCAAGGCAATGAGCAATTGGGTCATGGACAGCGTGTTGCGCCTGATTAAGGACGAGAAGCTGGATGCTGCTCTCACGATTACCACCTGGCCATGTCCGCCGGAGCATCTAGGCGCTTTGGTGCGCATGATTCAGGACGGAACCATCAGCGGTAAGATCGCCAAAAGTATCTTTGCGCAGATGTGCGCGAGCGGCAAAGCCCCGGGCGTGATCATGACCGAACAAGAACTCGTGCAAGTCAGCGATACTAACGCCCTCCTCACATTAATCGACCACGTGTTAGCAGCAGCGCCCGACAAGGTTGCTGAATATCGTGCCGGACGCGAGAAACTCATGGGGTTCTTTGTCGGCCAAGTCATGAAAGCCAGTCAAGGGAAGGCCAACCCTCAGCTCCTTCATATGCTCCTCCAACAGCGCTTAGCGGTAGACGATCACACAGAGTGACTAGGGAAACACACAATGGACTTTGCATTCACTCCAGAGCAAGAAGCGTTTCGCACCGAACTCCAGATCTGGCTTGCTGCCAACGTCCCTGCTGAAGCACACCAACTGCGGCATATCCAACCCCAAGCCTCGCCAGAGGATCTCGCGTTTCTCAAGCAGTGGCAACGCAGGTGCTTCGAGGGCGGCTGGACCGGCATCTCCTGGCCAAAAGAGTACGGCGGACGTGGGGCGTCGCTCATTGAACGGATGATTTTCGATGAAGAAATGGCAGCGTATAAAGCTCCGCACCTCTTAAATGTCCTGGGTCTGGAGATTGTCGGGCCGACCATCCTCGTTCATGGCACCGAGGAGCAAAAGCGTGCGCATGCCGCCAACATTCTCAGCGGGGAAGAAATTTGGAGCCAGGGCTACTCTGAACCTAACTCCGGCTCTGACCTCGCCTCTCTACGCACCCGTGCAGTTGAGCATGGGGATTATTTTGTCGTCACCGGACAGAAAGTATGGACGAGTTTAGCCTTCTACGCTGATTGGTGCTTGCTGCTGGTCCGTACCAATCCTGATGCGCCCAAACACCTGGGACTCTCGTGTTTGCTGGTTGATATGAAAAGTCCGGGTATTAGCGTTAAACCATTGCGGACTCTGACTGGCGATAGTGAGTTCAATGAGGTCTTCTTCGAAGAAGTGAAAGTGCCAAAACAGAACCTTCTTGGCGAGCAAGACCACGGCTGGCGCGTAATCATCACCTCACTCATGTTTGAGCGCCAAGGACTGGGTTTTTTCTTTACCTTTGCCCAGAAGCGCCATTATGATGACCTGGTAACAACGGCGCGTCAGACCTCGCGTTATGGCCAACCCGTCCTCACGGATCCACTGGTGCGCCAGAAGATGGCGCACGCCTACATCGAAACCGAACTCTTGAAGCTCAATAACTATCGCGCACTAACCCATCTTTTGCGGGGCAACCCTCCAGGACCAGAAGGATCAGTGCCGAAATTACAGTGGGCAGAAGCGAACCAGAGCCTCCAACAACTTGCCGTTGACCTCCAAGGAACGGGTGGACAGCTCTACCAGGGTGAAGTCTCGGCTCCAGATAATGCATATTGGCAATATGGATTCCTGCGTGCCCGAGCAAATTCGATCGAAGGCGGAACTTCGGAGATTCAACGCAACATTATAGCTGAACGCGTGTTGGGGTTACCGAAAGGACGCTAGCTATATGAGGAACGCACCAAGCTTTGGCTTTTGGTGCCACGGGTAGCTTGCTCCCAGTGCGCTGCCGCCAGTGGTACACAAACAGAGAGAGCTACAGCGAATCTAAATCTTGGCGTGACCTCCATCTAGAGAGGTGCTGCTCTCCGGGTTAGCGCCACTCCTCTGGTCGGTCTTGCAACCAGTCCGCTAATGCTTGCTCTAATGTGTATTGATACCGGTAGCCATGCTCACGCAGAAAGCGCGGGTCGATGTGATTGGAGCGCACCAACTTACGAATACGTACGGGACTAATCGGTTGATGCAGCCCCAGTGGGCGACTCAGTGCCTCGATAGGATATGAAGCTCCCAGCAGTACGGGATAGGGCAGGCTAGGAATAAAGTGTCGCACGTTGGCAACACGAAAGATGGTCTCAACGTATTCTTCCACAGTAGGCGCGGGGTCCATGGAAAAATTAAACAGCGCAACGCCTGTCTCTGTCTGGACTTGCCACTCCATCACCCACGTCAAAGCATGACAGAGTTCCTTGACGTAGCCTCCGGCCTTTCGGGTCTGACGGTTGCCCATATATAAAAAATATCGCCCCAGTACAGCACGGATCATGCGCGTGACGTTCCCTCCCTCACCTGGGCCAAATACGACACCAGGACGAACGATCGTGAGCCTCCTACCCTGCTCTGCCCGCTGCCAGCCGAGATGAATCTTTTCTGCCGCCAGTTTTGATGCACCATATGGGGAAATCGGCACAGGGAGTGAGGATTCGTCTTTGCGTTCTTCGGTCGGCCCGTAAGGAGCAATACTGCTAGTGAAGACAATCGTTGGGCAGTGGACCTGTTCCGCCCAGCCACACACATTGTCTGCCCCCGGGAGGTTGGTAGCAAAATACTCCTCGGGTTCGTGTCCTGGCTCACGATGCACTGCCGCAAGATTGACAATGAGATCAGCCTGCTGTGGCAGTTCCGCGTGCGTGATGGGCTGCCGCACATCCAGCGTGAGGCAGTGTACGCGCCCTTGTTGGTACTCCGCTTGTAACGCCTTGGGCCACGTCACCGATGGTGTCGGACGAAAGTCGGCAAGCCAAATCTGCTCCACCCGACCACTGGTCAAGAGATGCGTGGCAAAATGGGTGCCAATAAATCCCGTACCACCGAACAGCACACAGCGCGGAAAAGCTCGTTCACTCATGATAGGTAAATTGTCAACGCTCCTTTATGGTTTGGTCTTACTGTAGCGGAAACAAGGGAGAGAATGCCAATCCGTAACAGCACAAAAACAACGGGAGCGAGGACAATTTCGCTCCCGTTGTCAAGAGAGGTAAGAGACGAAAAGAACCTCTTAGCTGGCTTTCTTGCGGCGAGCAGCTGCACCCAACCCGAGGAGCCCAGAACCGAGCAGGAGGAGGGAAGCCGGTTCGGGGGTGGCGCTGAGTTCGGCGTCAAAGCTCGTGCTGCCACGCCCACTGTGGGTGATA
>Ga0081539_10000640_pt1 | contig 70720 bp, 84 predicted proteins | sample TabmetS4T2R2_FD_71023 | JGI IMG/M metagenome (GOLD analysis project Ga0081539, IMG submission 71023) | Tabebuia heterophylla rhizosphere microbial communities from the University of Puerto Rico - S4T2R2 | ecosystem: Host-associated > Plants > Roots > Rhizosphere ...
GCTAGTGTCGGCAGCAAATTCCGCAACCGTTCGCCGCTGTTCACTAGCGTGTTATTCAGGCGAACGCGGCTGATGGCTACCTAAGTGCCTGAGTTTGCTGGCGCTCCCTAGGGGAATCGAACCCCTGTTTCAGCCTTGAGAGGGCCAAATAATAAGTGCTTCTCCATCCGCCACCGTTCGCTGATGTTCAATAATTTCAATAGGTTGAACTCCCATAGTCGGGTATAGTTCGCCATCGTACACGGGTTTATATTCAACGGATATTCGACGTAAAACAGGCGAACGCTATGTCGAAGACGCTCAGCGAGGCTCAGGTTACTACGGCTAAAGCGCGCTCCAGGCTTGAGCTTGGCGTGCATTGGCGTCGTCTCGATGCAGAAGCGCATCTGGGCTATCGCAAAGGAAAACAGAGCGGCGTTTGGTTTGTCCGCTGGCGTAATCACCACGAAGGCGGCAACTACAAGCAGGAGCCAGTCGGTGTCGCCAACGACATCAATGACAAGCAGACGGCCGACGGGACTCTGACCTTCGAACAGGCCGTGAGAACGGCACGAGAAGCCGTAGCTCGCGCCAGAACAGAAGCCGCCTCTCAGGCGGCGGGCCCGGCTCCGACCGTACGATCGGCCGTTGAATCGTATGTCAAGGAACGCGACGCTCGAGAAAGACGCAGAACAGGTCGCGACGTCCGATCCGACGCCGGTACCAAGCTGCGACGCTACGTTCTTGGTCAAGAAAAGCGTGGCAACCAGGAAGCTGCCGAAGCTGCTCCTCTCGCATCGGTGCATCTGCATTCCTTGAAAGAAGATGACTTGATAACGTGGCGCGAGGGTTTGCCGGGTGACCTAAAGGTCACGACCAAGCAGCGATTCGTGAACGACCTCAAGGCCGCACTTAATGCCGCATGGCCGCGGCTTTCCGCAGATCGGAAGAAGCTAAATCCGACGTTCCTCGCCATTGTGAAGGCCGGCTTCAAAGCCGAGCGGATCGATGATGATGATAATGTTTCGGTTGCTCGGGATAACCAGATTCTCACGGATGAGGAGGTTGGCGCCCTCCTTCAAGCTGCGTGTGAAGTCGATCACGAGGAAGGATTTGATGGCGATCTATATCGGATCGTTGTATGTCTGGCCGCGACCGGCGCGCGGTACGCCCAGGTCAGGCGAATGCGCGTGGGCGACGTACAGGTTTCTGCACGGCGTCTGATGGTACCCGGGTCCTATAAGGGACGCGGCGGCAATAGCGGCTCAGACCCGGTCCCAGTGGGCGACGATGTGATTGAGGTGCTTTTGCCCGCAATCGCCGGGCGACCAAGCGATGCACCTCTTTTCGAGCGATGGATTCATGAACAGGAGCCGGGGGGTATCGCGTGGAAGAAATCTGAACGCGGTCCGTGGAAAAGAGCCGAACTTGCACGTCCCTGGAAGACCATTCGCGAGCGCTCCGGTATGCCGGAGGTGATTCCCTATGCTTTGCGGCACTCGAGCATCGTGCGCGGTCTCCGAAAGGGCTTGCCCATCCAACAGGTCGCCAAACTGCACAACACCTCAGTGAAGATGATCGAGCGGCACTACGCGAAATACATTGCGACCGCCTTGGAAGACCTCGCGAGGGCGGCGGTCGTGTCCCTGGTGCCGCAGAGTCAGAGAAACGTGGTGCGGATGGGAAAACGCACGTAAGGGATCATCCGGGGATCTTGTTCGAATTCATTCGTCTGATGGCGCCGGTAAGCGTGGGTTTATGGTGCGCTCGGAGGACGGAGAAGATGCCTGCAATCTCAATAGCTTGTTTTGTTAGGCAACGATTCCCGCCTATGGGTAATTTTCAGTCGACAGCTGAGAACAACAGACCCTAAGCCGTCAAATAGCAAGCCCTGCCCCACTCATGTCGCTTCACCGCGGCAAACAGACGTCAAGAAGTTCGTCGCTCACATCTGTTTGGGGACCAGTAGCCGACGTCCAACAGCTGTGGCGCGGCCACAACAGGAAAGCCCGCGCGACGAAGCCTTGTCGGCTTGTGGTAGGGCACTAGGATCGTACCAGCGTGAATAGTAGCGGGGCTAGGTCATGTGGACACGAAGAGATACGATCACGGTCGGAATAACCACGTTGGCCACAGTTCCGATGCAGGCCCGAGCAAGAGCGCAAATGCCAGAATCCGCCAGTACGTTGGCTCCGACCGGCAAATTGCGGGTCGCCCTTATTGCGTCCAATCCCGTCTTGGTGACGCGTCGCCCCGACGGCACGCTAGGTGGCGTTTCGGTTGCCGTTGCCCAGGCGCTTGCTACGCACCTTGCCGTGCCGGTCGAGCTCAAGCCTTACGACAATCCTACACAGTATAATGAGAGCCTTGCGACAGACGACTGGGACATCGGTCTCGCGGCCCGCGATCCATCTCGCGCCGAACACTTGGCTTTCAGCATCACATTCATGGAGGTCGATAACGGATATGTTGCGCGCGCGGACGCGACGCCGACGAGTGCCGATGATGTCGACCGCGCCGGAGTGAAAATAGCAGTCGCAAAGGGCAGCGCACCTCACAGTATGTTGCAGCGTCTTATCAGGACTGCCGAGATCGTGCCGGAGGGAGAGAACCTAGAAACAAACTTGCTCCGTAGGCCCCGCCGGATGCCCTCGGTCCCCCGATCTCGATCGACAGCAACCGTTCTCCACAGGCATATAACGCCGGTTGCTGCGGCGCAAAAACTACGTTCTTCCGGGCACGTTTTCACCGCCTAGAGGACTGGAACACCATGCCGACATTGCGCCGCTCGATCGGCACTGACGTCATGTCGTTGCCACCGAACGATACCGTGCCGCCTTCATCCGGAAGCTCGAGACCTGCAATAATGCGCAGCATCGTGGTCTTGCCGCAGCCGAAGGGGCCGAGCAGCCACCTCGTCACGCATCAATTGCCGATCGGGCGGTTCGATAGGCCGCATCCATTCTTGGGACCTGACGGCAAACTGCTGTAATTGGTCTTGTCTCGAACAGATTGCCAAGCCTGACTATCCGGCGCAATCTTGGCTCAAGGCATAGCAGCGACAAACCGCGGCCTGCAACTGGGAGAGACGCATGCGCTTTTTGCTGACGTGGGTTCTCGCGTTTGTCTTCCTGCCGGCTCCCCACGCCCCCGCCCAAACCAGCTATCCGGATCGGCCGATCAAGATGATCGTGCCCTTGGCGGCAGCAAGTGCGGTCGATGTCGCGGCACGGATTGTCACGCAGAAGATGGCTGACAGTATGGGCCAGCAGATCGTGATCCTGAACCTGCCGGGCGCCTCCGGCCTGATGGGCGCCGAGCAGGTCGCGCGCGCCGAGCCAGACGGTTACACGATCGGCGGCTTCAACGACAGCATCATGACCATGGTGCCCCACCTGCAACCAAAGATGCGTTGGGACATCCTGAAGGACTTTGAGCCGGTGTCGCTGGTTGCGACCGTGGAATGGGGACTTGTCGCCGCCAATCAGACCAGCTTCAAGTCAGCTGCCGATCTTATCGCTGCAGCAAAAGCGGCGCCGGGCAAGATCGACTACAGCTCCGGTGGCCCAGGCAGCCCGCAGCATTTGGCGATGGCGATGTTCGCGTCCGCCGCCGGGATTTCGCTGACGCATGTCCCCTACAAGGGCGCCACTCAAGCGGCGACCGATGTTGCCGCGGGACAGATTCCGGTCGGCTTCCAAGGCTTGGGTACGGTTGCCGTGCTGGTACGTGGCGGCCAGCTCCGGTTGATCGGGGTAACCACCGAAAAGCGGTTGGCGCAATTTCCTGATGTACCGACGGTTTCAGAATCCGGCTTGCCTGGCTTCTTCTTCAATTCGTGGTTCGCCATGCTCGCGCCCGCCGGCACGCCGAAGGACATCATCGCGAGGTTGAATGTGGAAGTTCGCAAAGCTCTCGGCGATAGCGAAATTCGCCGCAAGCTCGAGGAGCTCGGCTTTGCCGTGCGCGGAAATTCGCCGGAAGAGTTGCGTTCGATGACACGCGAGCAGCTGGCCAAATACGGGCGCGTGATCAAGGAAATGGGAATAGCGAATGAATGAGCGTGAACCGGGTGAAATCGGAATGCGGCAGCCTCAAGTCGCTTCACTTGCACATCTTCGAATTTGCTCCATTAACCCAGTCGAGGTCTCGAACCGGTATCTGTGCGCGAGGCTCTTAATGCCACTACCGAGCGTAAAGCGAACGGAAGGAACCTCGCGGCTCGGTATCAGATAATAGTCGATTGGCCCGTGTCCACGCGCGTCGATCCTAATTGCCGCTATTTGGTCCGAGCGAAAGGCGGTTCGGTTTTGAAAGATCCATCTGGGCTCCCGCCGTCCATGCGAGGCAAGCCGCACGACCACAATTGCTAGGGTGAACTTCCCATCAATGATAAAACTATTCCGCCTCTTGCTGGGAATGACGCCGAGACCCGCTCCGGCAATTGCCATTGCCAGACTTGCAATTATTTCGTCAAATTTCGGACCGAGTGACTTTCTGATTTCAATGTAATCGCAACTCCGTGCTGATCGATAGCCAACTCGCTCGTAAGCGACTTGGAGAGAGCCAAAGCGTTTTCGGTAGCTAACAGAGTGTGGCAACCCCGATGCGTTGTTAATGATCCTACAAGAGAGCTTACCCTTTTCCTCCAATAGCTTTCGGAGCTGCAGCAGCATCCCTTCGTCCGACCTGCTAGCCCGCTCTTCCCGATCAATTGCTAGAGCGGCATTGACTACTGCCGGATCGACAATCGCCTGAAACGCATTTTCGGAGCGAACCCAAAGATGAGACTCGTTGCTCACCTGTTTGCTGCTCAACTTCCGGGACGCGCGATTGAACAGTATGTGGCCGGCATACTTCTCGCTCGTCAGAACCTTCCGGACGGCGCGCTTATCCCACGCTCGATTTTCCCGATAGGCGATACCTCTGGCGACCAAGTCTGCTGCGATCTCGTTGGCGGCTTTTCGATTGTTCACATAGGCATGAAAAATGCGCCTCACTGTGTCGACCTCATCGTCCGGGCCAGGCACAAGGATAACGCGGTCCGACTGAATGTTCTTGCGCTCACCATGCATCAACATGCCCTTTGATCGGCCGTCTGCTCCAACCAAGGCTCTGCGCAAACCATAGCCGGGCTGGGCGCCCTGCCAAAATCCCCGTCGCACGAGCATACATTGCCCGATGAAAACCTTCTTCGACAGTTCCCGACTATATTCTCCGGCCATGACACGCTTGACACTCTTCAGAATTGCCGAGGCCAAGCTGCCGTCGTTGTCGAATTGTTCGGCGCAATAGATGACTTGAATTCCGGCTTCCCTGCAGATGAACTCGTAGTACGCGCTCTCGTCTGCGTCCTGAAACCGGCCCCACCTGCTGATGTCATAGACCAGGATCGCCTCGTACTCCGCCAGTCCGCTTCGAACGTCAGAAATCAGCTCTTTCAGGGCCGCCCGGTTTTCGAACCGGAGACCGCTTCGTCCTTCGTCGGCGTAGGTCCGTACAATTGAAAACCCTCGTCGGCTCGCGTACTCGCCGATTGCGTCGGCCTGATTTTGGGTCGAGTATTTCTGGTGATCCGTGGACATGCGCAGATACTGCGCTGCCCGGACCGGCGCCTGTAACATGGGACCTGGCCGAATGATTCGAGTCCTCAAATCACTTTGCATCCACGACCTTCCCCGGCGCCTGGTCGGAAACCTATTCAGGGAGGCGCACCATGTCGCCCACAAACATGGGCCGAACCTTTCGGTCTTTTTCCGGAAGAACTTTTCAGCCGAAAGGGGCAGGCATCTCGCCCGTACAGTTTGCACAGCTAACGGCGGACGCCCTGCGTCGCGATTTTGGCGATACACATCGAGCGGTGAAGACAATTTGCACGCTGACCGGCGCCCATGAACGCGCGGTCAAGAACTGGCTTGAGGCAAAGAACGGCCCGGCCGGATTTCACCTGATCGCATTAATGAGCGTTTCTGACGCGGTATTCGAGGCAGTTTTGATCGCCGCCGGCCGGCGCGAATTCTTTGTTGGAAAGAAGCTTGTCGATTCCAAGCGCGAACTGATGAACATGCTCTGGGCCATCGTCGACCTGGAGCATGACAGGAAGAAAGCGATCCATCCGGATCGCCTTTCGATTGCCGGCGTGCTAGCTTCGCGGCAGGAGGCATCGATGCTGGACCCTGCAGACGTTATCAAGACCGCCATTCATTCTGCGTTTGTCAAACATCCCATGGAGGATGACCCGGATTTCAGCCCGAGCTGGATCAAGCCAGACGAGTGCGCGCACCTAACAAAGGTTATCATGTTGGAGTTGGAAGCAAACGGCCTGCAGATCGTGAAAAAGCCTGCCTAAACCGCGCGTTGGCCCCTTCGCACGCGGGCGAGCTAATCCGGCCCTATTGGGACAGCTTCCGGGTGGAACGTCCGGTAGACGGGGTACCACCACCGCTGCGGGTCGAACTGTCGGTTTCGGTTCACAATGCCGTCGTGGGCGTAAGCGAGCAGACAGAAGAACATTGTGATCGCGAATACGACCCCCAAACCATCGATGGCCTGACGAATGTCTGGCCTGATGCGAGCCCGCAGTCGCATAACAACTTTCATGAGCCCCCGCCCCTGTCTGCTTCCGCAATGGATTGCAGGAGCCGCGCAGCATTGGCCGGGCTCTTTAGAAGGTGAACGGTTTCCAGGAGGCCCCCGTATTCCTCGGCCGACATCAGAATGACATTTCGGCCCGTTCGGCGAACGATCAAGAGGGGCTCGCGATCATGGCACACCTTGTCCATATTGGATTGTAAGCTCCTGCAGAACCGGCTGTACGAGACCATCTGCGCCATTCTAGTTGCTCCGTCAGTTCAGCTTCGACGCGCCAACCGGATTAGGCTGCGGCTGCTCGAGCATTTTAAGCGATGCGTCGATTGCGTTGCGCAAGTGAACGGCCGCCGCCGCGCTGCAGCGCAGACGGCCGCATGAAACGAACCTGACGTCGACAGTGTCATCCTGGTGCGGCACAAGGATACGGGCGCCCAGCTCCACCTGCACGATTCCGCTCATGACGCCGTAGGCCGGGGCGATGTCGAAATATATCGTCGGTATGTCGTTGCGGTTTTCAAAGACTGGCACTTGCCCCTTGGCGGGGTCGATGTCGGGTGGCGGTTTGCTCACAATATCGCTCCAGGTTCCAAGGGAGGGCCGGCCGGCCGGTCAGGGTAACCGCCAGCCAAGCTTGCCCAGCCACGTTAGTGTGGACGCCAAAGCCACGCAAATCAGGCCCGGCCCGAAGAAGGCTCTACCGCGGGCTGCGCTCAGCGAGCGCAGGTAAAGGAAGGCGCCGAGGAAAATTCCATAGTTGCGCCTGAAATCGCCATTGCGCCGGGCGATTTCCACGAGATCCGAGTAATGCCGGCCGGACTTTGCCAAGAGCGCCTCCTTCGCATTTTCAGAAGAACGCCCCTTTAACCACTGATTTGCCCGACGAGTCAAGCGATTTTTTCTGCTTATCGGAATGGTCTTAAACCGAGGCTGTTTGGGGTTGCAGCCCAACTGCGGCGATTTTCGCCCGCGATTGCCGCCACTTGTCGACCGGATAAACCAGAAAGTGATTGACCATGACGGCAGCTCCAATGGACGCAATTATCGCAACGCTGGCCAGAAGGGCGCTGTTCGGGCGATCGGACGCGGCAGAGCCGTCCAGCAACGCCAATCCAAAAATGCAAATCGGCCAATGCACGAGATAGAGGGGATAGGAGAGATCGCCGAGCCACTTATCCCAGCGATGTCGCGTCGAGAAGTCGAACAAGGCAGGCAGAAGCAGACCAACGAGAGCGTACATTTGATGCTGGTGCTGCGAAAAATACTTTGGCAGCGATATCGCCGTCAGCGCACAGGCGACCGTGATGGCAAGCGACAGCAGCGGCTTGAACATGTCGCGTTCCCTGAGGAAGACGTAGAAGCGGTAGCTTAATGCGCCGTACAGGAACAGGCTCAACTCGAATGGAAAAAACCGATATTCCGTGGCGATGCTGCGAAACCCATGGGCATAGGCCTCGAAGCGAAAGAAGTAGCTGGCGAGCGCCAGTGCCGCGATGACCAGAAAATGCCGGCGCAGAATGAAGGGCGCAATCAGGTAAAACATCAGCTCCAGCGACAGCGTCCAGGCCGGAACGATGATGGTGTACTGGATCGCCTGTGGCGGCCTTTCCAAGGCAAAAATCGAGAAGAGCAACTCCCCGCCCCGCTCGATCAGCATCGAGCCCCACTCCATGCCGATGAGAAACAGGTTTGTGAGGATCGCAAAGGTCCAGGCGCCGATGCTCATCGAGGAAGCGAAGAACGGCGCCAGCGGTCCCGCTTTGCCGGAAGCTGCGTAGACGACCAGCCAAACAACGGTCGTGATCGCGAGAATGGCCAGATACGGCACATAGATCTTTACGGCCCGGTTGGAATAGAAAATCCAGTTGCCTTGCGCGGTATCGGCATATTTGCCGCTCAGGATCAGCGCGATCAAAAATCCGGAGATCATGTAAAAGATCTGCACGGCATGGCTGCCCGGCACGTGCGGGTAGAAGATGTTGATGCCGAGAAAGCCGCTCGCATGTCCGGAGGCGACCGCGAGCGCAAGCAGGAAACGCAGGAGTCCCATATCGCAGGATGGTTTTGAGCTAAGCCGTTATTGGCGGAAGAGACTATTGCTCTAGCATTTTTTGGCGCGGGAATGCCAATTCCGGGCCGGCCTGCGTGTGACGCCAAAGAGGCGGCCTTGGCCAGCGCGGCGGCCGCCGGGGGCCGGATTCCGATATGAGATGTTACGGAACAAGCCAGCCAATGGCCGACGCCATCTGCCACACCCGCTGAGCGCTCAGATCCGAATCCCGATCGCCAATTGAGCCTCGACCCAAAGCGGAGACCTAAGTTTTTGCGAGCTAGCGCTCAGCGCAGCGGCATCATTCGTACCAGGATTTCGCTACCTGCTGTCCGAGCGCGGTTCATCGCCGCTCAGACGACCAAGGAAAATTAAGGTACTGGTCACGCGTGTCATAACAGATGTTTCCATACATCTTGAGATACTCGTCGCGGCGCCTGGCATCGCGGTAGACTGATGCCGGATGGGTGGTATCGATCTCGTACTGGGCGAGATTTTGCAATGTCAGAGCCTTGGGTAAGATGTCCATCGCCTGGGGAATGCTCTTGCCTTCCAACCAGTCGGCGGCAAGCTGGCCCATCGCGTAGCCGAAAATAGGCGAAGCAAGACTTACGCTTGCCTTGTATGGTCCACCGCGCTTGATCTCCTCAACCGCAGCCGGTTCGCCGTCGATGCCGCCGAAGAACTGGCTGTCCCGAGCCTTGCCTGCTTCGCGCAACGCAGCCAGTGCTCCGAGCACGACCGTGTCGGCACCAAGCACAACATCGATGTCCGGGTTCGCAAGCAGAATGGTGCGCATCATGGATGCGCCGCCGGCCTCGTCGACGGTCAACGGCGAGATGTCGGCCACGATCACCGCGCCCGGGACGGATTTTAGCGAGTCCCGTATCGCGGTGAAGCGCGGCGCCAAGAATTGCAGGCTGTCGTGCGTCAGCAGAACGACCCTTGCCTTGCCGTTAAGACGGGTTTTGATGTACCGCGCCGCCTCGTCGCCGAGCACCTTCCCTGTCAGATATTGCGGCGCATTGAGGATCGTCGTGGCCGGCGGCGGCACCACCGTTCCCACGTAAGCGCCGGACCAAATGATTTGCTGAAGCGCGGGCGCGAGCGATAGCGGGTCGACGGGCGCAACGACAAGCGCGCCAACTTTTGCTTCCAGAAAGCCCCTGACCTGCTCGACCATTCGGGCGGGATCGTTGGCAGCCTGTGCCCGGCGGTATTCGAGTCCGCGATCGTCCGCCGCAAGCTGCAGCCCCCGCGCGACGCCCTGCATGAACTTGCGTTCATTGTCCTGCGCAAAGGCAAGCACCTTGCCGAGATCGGTCGGCAAGTTGCAGCGTTGCTTGGCAGGATCGAACAAAGGCAAGACAACAGGCTTCGTCAACCCGGAGGGTCCCTGTTGAGCCTCAAGACCCGATATGCCCTGAAGTAAGGCGAGAACGGTCAAAACTGATCGCCATGCGCGCATCGTCATCCTTCCAACACTGCGGAAAATGCAAGGCGCGCGACCGTTCCGCTTCCCGCTGCAACATACTCGACATCGCCACCGATCGAGCGCGCCATCGCGTTGACGATACGCGTACCGAGACCGGTGCCCTTCGCCGGACCGTCGGCGCGGCCGACGCCATCGTCCTCGACCGAGAGTTCTGCTTTGCCGTGCGCCAGCCGCCGCAGCCGCACGCGTACCTCGCCGGGCTTATCGGGATAGGCGTACTTGAACGCGTTAGTGACCCACTCCGTGACGATCACACCGATGTTGATGCTGGAATCGGTCTTCAGCTTGAGCGGCTCAAGCTCGTAGCGCAGCGAGGCCACATGGCCCTGTCCGCGCATTGAGGCTTCGACGTTATCGAGCACACTGGAGAGATACTCCTGCAGATCGACGTACCGCGCGTCGTCGCCACTGTACAGGCGTTTGTGTACCGAGGCGACGGCGAGAATTCTGGCCTCGGTCTCCTTCAAAGCCTCCTTCGAGGACTGATCGGTGATCAGGTTCGATTGCAGGCGAACGAGCGAGGCCACGAGCGAGAGACTGTTCGCCACGCGGTGATTGACTTCGGCCACCAGCAGCTCGGCGCGGTCGCGCGCTTCGGCAAGTTGGGCGGTGCGCCTGACAACGCGTTCTTCCAGCGTCTGATTGAGCACGTTCAGCTCGTTACGTGCACGGGAAATCTCCCAGGCGTAGCGGAACACCGTAGCGGTGGCCCCGCCAACGACCAGCACGATCACGAGCCCGCCGATGATAGTCGCTAGCCGCAACAGTGTCGCATTGCGCCGTTGCTCGTTGAGCAGGGTTTCCAGCCGATCGTCGGCTTGGCGGATGATACTGGAAAGAAAAAGGTTGGCTTCATCCATCAGCGCCTTGCCACGGTTGCTGCGGAACACGGCACTTGCCTGGCTTTCCTGCAGATCGCTTTTTAGCGCGATCGTCCGGTCCATCTCGGCAAGCTTTTCCGTGACAACTCTCGAAACGCGATCGAGTACCGTCTGGTTCTGAGCCGATGGCGGCAACAGTTGTTTCAGCCGATCCAACTGCGTCCGGGCTTCCGCCTTGGCCGCATCGTAAGGGGCAAGATAAATCTCATTGCCGCCGACGAGGTAACCTCGCTGACTGGATTCGGCGCTCTGCAGCGCGCTGCGCAACTCCACAGCCGAAACGCGCAGCGCCCGCGAACGATTGCTCTGCTCAAAATAGGAGTTGGACTTCTCGCCCAGCCACGCCGTTGATCCGACAATTCCCAACAATGTCACAAAGCCGATCGCGAGCAGCATAATGCTCGAACCAATAACGAATCGGCTTGAAATCGGCATTACCAGCCAAAAAGCTCCCAAGTATTTTGAGACCCGAAGTTGAGCGGGTCAATCATATGTCGTCAAGTAGGCTGCGGACTTTGGCAGCCAAGTGTTCGATACTGAAGGGTTTGGATATCAGATGCTTGCCAGCATCGAGCATCCCGTTATGGACGATTGCATTCCGTGTATAGCCCGTCGTGAACAACACTTTCAGATGCGGGTACTGCTTCAACAATTCGGTGGCAAGCTCAGGGCCGGTCATTTCAGGCATCACCACATCCGTAAACAGCAGATCTGGAACAGGCCCGCCCTTGATCTTCCGCAGCGCCTCTTTCGCACCGCTAGCTTCAATGACCGTATAACCAAGGTCGCGGAGGGTTTCAGACGAAATGCTGCGAACTCGCTCATCGTCTTCGACGACGAGAACAATTTCCTTCTGCAAACTTGCACCGACGTGCGTGCTCCGTTCGGATGACTCCAATTGAACATCATCGCCGATGAAGCGTGGGAGGTAGACTTTCACGGTCGTGCCGACCCCGACCTCGGAATAAACTTTCACATGGCCGCCTGACTGCCGCACAAAACCATAGACTTGACTGAGTCCAAGCCCGGTGCCTTTCCCAACGTCCTTGGTTGTGAAGAACGGGTCGAACACCTTTCCCAGTACATCGTCTGGCATGCCGACGCCGTTGTCCGTCACGGCAACGAGAACGTACTGCCCCGCAGTCAAGCCATAATCCCGGGCATACTTCTGATCGATCGACGCGTTGCTGGTCTCAATCGTCAGCTTGCCGCCGTTTGTTAAGGCGTCGCGCGCGTTGACCGCGAGATTGAGTACGGCGCTTTCCAGCTGTCCCGGGTCTGCTCTGACGCGCCAGAGGCCTGCCATCAAAACCGATTCGAGACGAATGAGCTCGCCAAGCGACCTGTCGAGCAGGTCACTCATCCCGACAATCATCTTATTGATATCGATGACCTCAGGCGCCAACGGTTGCTGTCGAGAGAACGCCAATAGCCTCTGGGTTAACGTGGCGGCGCGGTTCGCACCATCAATGGCCCCATCGATGAAGCGGTCGATATTAAACTCTCCCTTGCTGAGCCGTCGTTTGGCAAGATTCAAGCCGCCGATGATTACGGCCAGCATATTGTTGAAGTCGTGGGCGATGCCCCCGGTCAATTGTCCAACGGCTTCCATTTTTTGCGACTGTCGAAGCTGCTCTTCGGCCTTCATGCGTTCGGCGATCTCGTCGGCGACGCGTTGCTCCAGCTCGGAGTTTAGCGTTTCTAGCCGAGTCAAGAGGCGAGTGTTATCGATCGCCGCCGCGGCATGGCCGGCGACGCCGAGCAGTGCTGCCTCATGCTCAATTTGAAACTTACCCGTTTCTGCGTGACCGAAAAAAAGTCCCCCGAGGACTTCCCCCGTTCGCGAGATCACAGGAACCGCCAAGTAGGATCGGACTGGAAGATGGCCCTCCGGCATGCCTTTGCGCGGAGCATTCTTGCCATAACGTGCGTCCTGCAGGATATCGTCGGATCGCACAATACCCGTACCCTTGAACGTCGGCTCGAACACGGCCGTGTTGCGTGGCATTGGGAAGTTCTCAAACGCTGATCGCGGCGCACCGGACAGTGAATACAGCATGTAGCTGCCGCCATCGGGTGTGAGTACGTTGTAGAAAAACGCTCCGAATTGGGCGCCCGACAATTCAACCCCTGCATCTGTCACGATCTGTACGATCTTCTCAAGTTCGCGCTCGCGAGCGACTGAGGCGCCCGTATCATTCAAGATTCTAAGGTGTCGTTCCGATTTCTTTTGCGCAGTGATATCCAGTACCGTACCGATGAACCTCGTGGCTCGGCCGTTTGAAAAAAGGGCGTCACCCGTTGCGGCTATCCATCGCTCGACTCCGTCTTCAATGCCGATGGTACGGTATTCGATACTGTAAGCTGCTGGGCGATCGGGCGATAGAGCATTGGATACTGCTTGATGCGTACGCGCCCTGTCTTCAGGATGGATGCCCTTCAGGAATGTTCCTTCGTAGCTAACCTCCGCGTCGGGCGACAACCCAAACAATTCCTTGCAGCGGGTATCCCATTGCAAAACGTTGTTGATCGGGTCGTAATCCCACGTACCGATACCCGCCGCCTTGTTCGCAAGGCTTAGGCGCTCGGCGGCATCTCGAGCTGCCTGTTCCGAGCGCACGCGCTCGATATGCGCCCACGACCTCTCGGTCACCTCGGTGAGCAACGCAAGTTCGCGTCGCGACCACTGGTGCGGACCCTTGTGATGAATTGCCATCAAGGCGGTGAGTCGCCCCTCCTTTATCAGGGGCATGCAAATTGTGGAGCCTATGCCTATATTCTGGAAGGTTACAGCTTCCTCCGGCGCAATCTCCCGCAAATTGTCATTGATAATGAGAGGCCTGCCGGCGGTCAGCTCCCTTACTGCTTTTTGCCCAAAGTCTACCAGCCTGTAGTGACCAAGGATATGAATTGCTCCCGGCGCTGCCCAATCCCCTCTTATTGTGAAACCGTCCTCATCAGGATCCATGTCGGCATAGGCGCAGTTTGAAACGGCAAGGTGCTCCCCGAGCATCCTTGTTGTCACCGCCAGTATTTCGTCTGCATCGCTAGTCTTCGCCGTCTCCTTATTGAGCGCATCCAGAAAGAGCAGACGGGCTTCGCTTTCCCGCAGAGCCATTTCCGCGCGGCGGCGCTCGACAGCTGTACGAGTGCGTTCCGCAACTTCGCGAACAAGGTCTAGCTCTTCAGATGTCCAATCGCGCGGTGTGGCATTGTTGAGGTATAGCAACGCCACAACACCGTCAGGCTCGGAGATTGGTACGTTAACTAGGGCGCGGGCTGATATGGCCTCCAACGCGTGAGCACGGTCGCCGACGCGCGGATCTCTTTCCGCATCCGCGCAGATGACCATCTCACCGCGCTTCAGGTCTTCGATGTAGCTGCCGTAGTCGCGGAAGTGTAGAAGACCGGCCAAGCTCGAAATACCGGGCGCGTTCCAGTCCCGAGCGATCGTGATGGTTTCGGTCGACGTGTTTACCGTGCCGTATCCGGCCCTGCTTACGTTTAAGGCGCGACCTAGGAGTTCTGCGGCAGCAAAGGCAAGATCGTCCGGGTCGTTGATTTCGCGGATGTAGTCGCCCAGCGTGGCCAATACTGCGCTGCGATCGGCCAACGGTGTCTCTTCCGTCGTCGTCAATCGATTCGCCCCCGACACTTCCAACCCTCTGCTTCAATAATTGACGAACAAGGACTTTTCTCGGTTCGGACTTCGCTCAGAAGAGCTTGGCTGACGGGGAAGGAGGCAGCTTCAATAAGATTACAACGACCTGCCGCCGGTCCGGTTCCCGGCGTGTCTCGAGCGGAGGATGCGCGGGACAATTGATCTAGCCACCGACGACCTTGGCCGTCCACAGCTATGGGCAAAAAGGCGGTTGGCCTCGGCCGCGGCACTGCACGCTCCTCCGGTCCCAACCCTGGCAACGCGATCAGCCAGGGAGCGGCCGGCAGCGATCCGGATGCTTCCGTCACTCAGCCAGCCGCAACCCGCGCACGACAACGCGGTCGAAACATCCATCATCAACGAGGCCACGAAGAGTTTGGGCAACACCAACACCGGCATTCTCAAGAAGTTTGGCCGGGCTTTTATCGGAAGCTCGGCGGTGGGTCCGAGCGCGTGGGCCCAGACAAGACGTCGGTGACGGTACTCACGAAGTGCACTGTCCCGCTTGCGGACCGGTTGCACTCAGTCGACCCTGAAAATGGCCGGGTGAGGGACGCAACAGTTAACTGAGTAGGTCGAAAACAGACCTCAGCTCCGTCTGCGCACTTCCCCCTGCCCGCCGCCTCCTCGTCGGGGGACGAAAGTACGAAAGTGCACATTTGGTCCCACAAAGCCCGATGCGACTACACCTCGGCGACGCGCGACATCCCTGCGTTCTCCGTCGAAAGGGGTTTGCCGTTCCTGAGAACCTTCAGACGGCCCACGACGGAAGAAGTCGACCGCTTCAGCTTGACGGCGACGATGTATCGCCGCTTTCCCTTCGCGATGAGTTCAAGGAGCCTTTTGTCTTCAGCAGCTGTCCACGGTCGGCTCAGTCTCTTCATGGCATCTCCGCATCAGCGGCCTAGGCGCCGCTCCACCTTCTTGCGGCTGTTGCCGACCTTCTTTACGGCCTTCTTCACCGCAGAGCGCGACGTCCGCGTCTTCTCCGCCTCGTAGCCGACCTCGTAATCCTGTCCGCCTGCCACACGAACGCGGTCCTGCTTGCGACCGGGGGCAGACTGCTTTTTCTTCGCCACCAAGTTGTGCCTCCATCTATCTAATCACCAAAGGAGCCGAAAGATCAGGGCACCGCCGACCGTGATCACAAACCCTGCTATGATCCAAGGGAAGTCTCTGCGTTCTTGCGGCGTCACATCGTATCTCCAGATTTTCGCAGGGAACGTCCGCGCAAGAGTAAGGTTCCAGGATGGTGACATGCTTGGTCTGTGAGGACACCGGCTGGGTCTGCGAGAGCCACCCGGACCAGCCATGGAAAGCCCGAATGCCTGCACTTGCGGCGGCGCGGACGGTTGCCCGGCGCGAGGGCAAGCCACCGCGCCTGCCGAGGGGTGTCACCTGAAGCGGAGTGTGATCACTTCCCATAAGATCAGAAAGCCTCAGGCTGCGGAAGCTGAGGCCTTCCGACTGGAGGTATACACCGGGTGCGGAATCCCCGGCGCTTCCAATAGACAACTTCGCGGCGGATCAATCCGCGTAAAAGTGCACTTAGGAACATGCTTCCGGCACACGTTGCCGTGAGAGCGGGAGGATTTGGGATGACCTGCTTGGTCCGCGAGGACGCTGGCTGGGTCTACGCGGAATAACTGGCGCCATATTCGCGGCAAGTCACGTTGTTCGTCTTGGCACCCCTTTCCAATCCTTTGACGCGCGGCATAACCCAGCGCGCAACGGCCGTAGACTGCCAATCCGGCACGACTCCAATCGTCGGCTTAGGAACGTTGCCCAATGCGCGCGGTTAGCGCCCTAGTTTTCTTTTCGAAAGAAAGTGTGAAAGCCATGGCTTATTCATCTGAAGCAGTTCGCTCCGCGTCTCCGAGCGCCGTCACTCCAGCAGATGATCTACGAACTTTAGTGATTCACCAAGTTTCTTGGGGCGCCGTCTTTGCCGGCGCCGCCATTGCCCTGGTCGCCCAGATGTTACTCAACATGGTCGGTGTAGGGGTCGGTCTCTCAACGCTGGATGTTGCACAGGATAACATGCCAACTGCCAGCTCTCTCTCGATCGGAGCCGCGATCTGGTTCGTCGTCTCTGGCGTTGTCGCGGCGGGGCTTGGCGGATACATCGCCGGACGTCTGTCAGGCAAGGCATCCGAGTCCACGGCAGCGTATCACGGCCTGATCTCGTGGGCGGTATCGACTCTTGTTATTGTCTATCTGGTCACCTCAGCCGCTGCCGGTCTAATTGGCGGCGCGCTGAGCACTGCCTCTTCTGCGCTCGGCACAGCGGGCAAGGCCGTGGGCGCCTCCGTACAAACCGCAGCCCAGACTGCCGCGCCCTCTGTCACCACCATGACCGACCCGATGGGCGCCATAGAAAGCAAAATCAGAGGCGGCTCTGGAGGGCAAGATCCCGCCGCCCTCCGTGAAGCAGCCGTGACTGCAATGCGTGCTGCACTTTCAGGGGATCCAGCGCAACAGGCCTCGGCAACTGATAAGGCAGCCGACGCGCTGGCGAAGGCGCAGAACATCTCGAACGATGAAGCCAAAGCGCAGGTGACGCAGTACCAACAGCAGTATCGGGAGGCGGTTGAGAAAACCAAGCAGCAGGCGAAGCAAGCCGCTGATACTGCTGCAAAGCGCACGTCCCAGGGTGCACTGCTCGCGACGTTCGCCCTAGCTCTTGGTGCACTAGCGGCGTTTTTTGCCGGCCGCGCAAGCGCAACGGCCTACGCACCCTAGCGGATCGTGCTTCCAAAATGCGCTCTCGGCTATCGGAGAGCTGCCACGTGTACTGGCGCACTGGCGCCGGGATGGTCGGCTGGATCGGCGAGCGCGCTGAGTGCCGAAGGACGTATAGGCAGTCGGCTGGAACTGCGGCTTCTCGCCCGCATCAAATCGCGGCATCTGGCACGACGGCAATTAGCGAAACTTCGAGCGCGGATAGCCTTGGCGCAACTCTTCACCGAACTGCACTCAGACTGACTTTGCCGGACATCGCTAGCGGCGCGCCTTCTCGGAAGTATGCAATGTGGAGCGCGGGTGCAAGATGCCGACGCAAACTGCAGATGATCAGAACTGGTTGAGCTGCTGCGTCGAGCTCAACGCATAGAACCAGCCGAAAACCCATCCTCGCCGCAAGGCGCGCAGTTCGGGGGTCGAAAAGCGGTAGAGCGAAGCGATCAGTCCGCGGGCAACATGCTTGCTTCCTTGGTGACGGCGCTGATGGATGTGCCAACCTTCCGCACTACCGTGGACAGTTCCTTATGAGAAAGCTTGAGACGCCTTCGGATGATCTTCACCTGCACGCGATCTCTCAGGTCGAGAGAGTTGCGGAAGTACGTCGGCTTGCGTCGGTTCATTTTGTTGCTGACGGTTGATTGGTTGGGCCACAGCTAGGCTGGCGTTACGCCGCTTTGACTGTGACCGAGACTGTCTCGCTATCGCGTAGATGCCATCTCCGTAAAGGCAACTTGGGTCGAAGCCTTTGGTTTCCGGACTTGCGTTTCATTTAGCATTACCGCGTCTGTGCAAAAGTGAACCCAAGCAACGACATCGATGACAGCTTCGACGCTTGCAACACGACAAATATCCGTCGCCCACGCCGCCTGGATGGCCGATCATTAGTCGACGCGGCCCTAATCCTTGTGAATGAGGGACGACGTGGCGACCCGGCAAGCTTCGTCGAACACCACGATAACAGAGACCGCCGGCAGCTCGCGTTGCGTCCATCGTAATGCGGGGCGGACGACCCCAACCTTCTGGAGGAAAGACCTTGCTGGGGCCGCCGCCCTGCAGAAGACCAATCCGGGCGATGCGATCTTTGTTGCGTTACGAAGTGGACACTCCGAAAAAGAATCGCCCGGCGCCGAGCTGTTTGCATGCTTAGGAACGACCGGTTGGTCCAGACGCTTGTTTTCTTGGGCAGCAATCAAAGGATACGGTTCAATGAAACTCACGACAATCGCGGTGGCCATGGCGTTTGCACTCGGCAGCACCGCCGCATTCGCACAAGCCGGTGGCAACACGGCTGGTGGAAGCTCGCAATCCGGCGGTCCCGCCGCCAGCAAGACGACGACAGGCGGATCAATGGACGGGCGAACGACAGGTGGAGCTGGCACCAATATGAAAAACGCCCCAGGCAACTCGCCTCCGGGTACGACCGGCACGGGGGGCGGTTCGAGCGCCCCATCCAGCGAGGGCAACGTGGGTCCGGGAACGAACAACAACAGCGGCCCACAGCCCGGAGGCCGGTAAACGATCGCAAAGGTTGGAGGCCGTCCTGCTCAGCGGGACGGCCTTTTCTTGTCCGGCAACATTGGCTGCGCTGCGTTAGGGCGCGACCAGCCGCTCGCAAGTCTCCGCTTGGTCTCGCGGACCGCTTCACCCCGAATAGGAACCAACCCGCCTGGGTGCGCCTTGATGCACGTGGTAAGCGTCGCCGACCGACGTTCACCGCAAGAGGGAGCCCGACCGGCGCACCAGGTCGGGCGACCTTTTTACAGGAGAGGACGACCACCTTCTGCTCGATGATCGCAGTCACAGCAACTTTGCGGCCGCACCCGCGTGTGCGCACATGATCAGGCTCGTGAACGTCACCTGTTCACAAACCGGCAACCGAGCGGGCGCGTTCGTGCCGAATTGGCGCGAGCAGGAAGCGGCGGCCTCTGCCGTGACGTGCTCTGCCCAGCCTGTGGCTGGTTTCACTTGGTGGAGGTCGAAACCGGGAGAGTGCTGGGTGAGTCCAGCGTGGATCGACAAGTTACAAAGTGAATATAACCCCGGGTGAAAAATGCCCCCGTCCGCACATCAGTTCAGTGTCGGGATCATTGGAAGGTGGACGCATGAGGGGCCTCGCGCGTCAACAAGCTTAAGGTCAGGCCAGATGAAGGCCGCCAAGACCAGGAACGCGACCAGATAGGCTGACGAGCTCAAAATCGTGCTCCGGCTAGGCACCTGATTTTTTACTGGCGAGGAAGCAAGCGCGACCCACGCGGCCCGTTCCGTGAAACTTTTTCGATACACCGGACTGTGGCTCTTCTGAACGAAGAGGCGGTGAAGACTTACTCGCTTGCGCGAGCTCGCGCGGGACGTGTCCGGCTCCAACCTCGCGATCCATGATCCACGTCCAACGACAAGCGGAGTGTGAACGCCTTTGCCGTCACGGCACCTCGTGATCTGTTTAGCGCCTTGCTGATTTCATCGATGCGCATTCGTTTGGCCAGAGACCGCAGACGCGCGACCTCATCATCGCTCCATCGGGGTGAATGCTGCCTTTTTGTACCGTGCTGCTTCTCTCGCATAGTCATCCTGGGTTCCGAGTACCTGCGGCATGGGTGCTGAATCGTCTTGACCTCGAGCCATTGACTGCTTTCGCGCAGTCTTCGTTCCCTATGAGGAGCCGTCACCGGAGATGATTTTCACTCGAGCCTCGATCCTTTTCCGGCTTATTGCGTTTATCGAAGACCAGGAAGGAGTAGCGGGAATGGGAAAGAAGAAACCGTTGGAACCTAGTGATTTTCCAGTCTCTACTGATGCGCGGAAAGTGGTCACTCAAGATGGAAAACCAATTGCAGACGCCGGTTCGGAGCCGCTAGCGGAGGACGTTGCGGAACGTCTGAATGAGGACGCGGCGCGCAAAGAAGAGGATCGTTGGGCTTTTTGAATTGGAACCCTCTCCCAATCGGCCCTGCGGATGCGGAGCACATGTCGCTGGGGCAATTTGAAGTCCCGGGGGAAGACCCCGTTCGCCGGTTTCCGCTTGGCTAAATGAAAGAGGCCGCCACCAGAGGCGGCCTCTTCGTCTTCTGGTCCAGGCCCCGAGCCTAGCTGCGCAGTTCTTTCAGCGCCGGGATCTTGCATCAAGCGATCCAGAAGCGCTTACTTGACCAAGCGGAATACCGCGGCTTTCGTATCTCCATCATGCCTCGTCGTGGGGGCGACAAAGATAATGGCAGCTATCAATAGCGCCGATCCTAAACAAATGAGAATTAGGAAAAAACGATCCACGAAAAACAAAACCCGATGCGCAATCTTGTTCCCTACGCACCCGTGATAGCCATCGACAACGGTGCCGGCTAAGGGCATCGCACGCGGCCCCCGTTGCGCCCAGTCTCGCCCGCGAGGTCGCGGCCAGGAACAGATGCGAGGCAGTTGCGTTGCAAGAAGCCACCCGTCTTACCGGAGCCGAACATGAGCCGCGGAATGCCTTCAATGACAGCCTTGCTTGGCCTATTAGCAATAGCCGGATACCAGAATCGGGACAAGTTGGCAGAGATGTTCCGCAATGCGACTGCAGCGCGTCCTGCGGGCGCATCTGACTCCTTAGGCGGCCTGTTCGGTAACTTGCGCAGCGGTGGCGTTGGAAGTCTGCTAAACGGTGGTATCGGTGAGCTATTGGAAAGATTCAAACAAAATGGACAAGGCGAGGCAGCGCAGTCCTGGATCGGCAGCGGCCCCAACAAAGAGGTCTCGCCGCCGCAGCTGAAGCAAGCGATCGGAGCTGACGTTCTGGAAAAGCTGGCGCAGCAAACTGGCCTTTCGCAGGAAGAAATTCTGGCGAGATTGGCGCGAGAGCTCCCCAGTGCGATCGACAAATACACGCCCGACGGCCGCCTGCCGGACGCTGCATAAGACCTGGAAAGTAAGGAGAAAAAATGGGAATACTTTGGACCATTATCATAGGCTTCATCGCCGGCGTCGTCGCGAAGTTCATCATGCCCGGAGATAACGAGCCGTCAGGATTTATCCTCACGACCATTCTGGGGATCGTGGGAGCTTTCGTCGCCAGTTATCTCGGGCATGCACTTGGCTGGTATCGGCCCGGAGAAGGCGCCGGGCTAATCGGCGCAATCGTAGGCGCCGTTATCGTGCTCTTCCTCTACGGGATTGTCGCTGGCGGACGACGCCGAGCCATCTAGTGCACGGCGGCCTTGCCACCGAAAGCGTCGGCTCAGGATAGCGAAGCGATCTATCTGTTGATCGAAAGACGCTTCACGTTCGCAGCGACGAGCTTATGGTAGTTCTCGATCACAAGCGCCGGGCTTCCACCGCTCGCGATAATCCAACCTGCGTGCTCGAAAGCCTTTATCTTTTCGGTGACCATCAAACATAGCTCGTCCGGCGTGGCCTCCCCAGCGATGATCAATCGCAAACGCAGCTCGATAACCCGTGAGGCTTCCCACAACAGCGACAGGCAGGTAAAAGCAATCAAGCGCAGATTTCTCTACAATGCACTGAAAGCAAAACGATCAATCCAGCTCACAGTTCCTGATTACCCCCTATGCTTTCGCCTTGTTGAACATGCACCCGGGGTTCGTCGCTCGGCCGGACCATTAGACATTAGCCAATGGGCGGGAGAGTACCCGCCTCGATAGCTGAAGCGGAATTCGCTGCTTTTCGTACGTGCTTGCCATGCAAGAACAGGCAACAGGCTTCAGCTCCGGGAGAAACCGAAACGGTAGTTTCTTGGTGCCAGAACGATCGCCCGTGGCCTCTCCTCGAAACTACCAGCCGGGGTGAAAGTGATGTCGATGGGCCCATCCATGACGCCAACGGGGACCGGCATACGCATACGCGTGCGGTTCTGGATAGACCGGATATTCTTCGACCACCACCCGCGGCGGCGCTACAACGACGGGCCGGCGAACCACGACAGTGGGAGTTGGCTCTTCGACAACGACGGGTGGCGCCGTTCGGTACTCGTACGTGTGAGTCTCCCTGCCATAGCTCGGAACTTCGCTATAGGGCGTTACTCCGTTGGCCCCTGCTGGCGATGCAATAGCGAACGCGCTTGCAGCACCAAGGATCGTCTTACGGATATGCATTGTTCCCTCTGTTCGTTTCCTTGTTTGTCGCCCATTGCAGCAACGCGGAAACGCCCCTGTTAGGTTCATGAACGAGCATTGATTCGGCGACAATCGACGTTCGGGCGTGCATCGCATATCGGTGTTTCTTCCCTTGTCCGCTTTGCGTCATCAGCGGACGCGTGGGCGGCCCGAGAGGGTGATCCACTGACCTTCCAAAAACGGAAATCGCGTATCGAGGATTCGCAATTCACCTGCTATAAAAAAGTCGGCCGCTGATCGAGCCGCGCCGCTCGTCACGCATCAAGGGACGTCGCCACTCCGGCGGCTCCCGCCGATGCTGTGCGGCTTGTCGAGAAAATAATGGCGATTGCCTGTCGCCGCTTCGGCATATTGATCGATGGCGACGATGATCGCCTGAACGTGCAGGAAGCAGTGACCCTGCCGCGGTGCCATGCGGCGCACTTCCGAAAGCACCTTCAGCCAGGAGGATGGATCAGGTTCATCCGAGAAGTATCGTGGAAAACCGCTCACGCGTGTCGGCCTCCTGAAAGCTTGATCCGCGGGGCGTCTGGCAGCTCCGCCTTCAGCCGGTCGCGCTCCGCACAGAGCGCGTCGACCTTGTCGAGCATTCGCTGCAGCAGCGCGTCCGCCGCCGCTGTCGAAATACCGGCCTTCTGTAGCTGCAATATCTCCCTGCGCTGGCGGCCGACTTGAACGCGCATGCGTTCGATTTCCAACCGGACAAATCCGATGTCTGGCATCGGTCAGGCTCCGGCAAAGCGAGGCTTTCGAAGATCTGGGGTGCCGATCGGCGCGTTGTCGCCCAGGCGCATTCTCTGCCTGGCCAGTTCGGCGACCTCTGAGCGCAGGCTCATGAGCTGCAGGGCGGCCACCGAGCAATCCCGGTCGCGGCCGATTTCAGCCCGCATGGCGGCCTCAACCTTGCTCATCTCGGACCTTAACACACTGATTCGACGTCGAAATTCGTTTACTCGGTTGTCCATGACGAAGCCCTTGCGCTTTCTCTCCTATAAGAACAAATAAAGAACAAGTGCGCAAGCCATCAAAAGTCGAATTTGGAGTTTTGGATGTCCTACCTGCACCTTCCCGACCGGCTGGACGCGCCCATGACCAGGAATCAAGCCGAGATATTACGGTCACTGTCGATCGAGGCCTATCAACCGCGGCAATTCGCCGAGGATCTTTCGGCCGCTGAAGCTGCGCGACGAATCGAAGCGCTGCGTCGTGAAATTGCGCTTGCCGATTCATTCTGACACGGGTCAGTCAACGGCCACCCTCTGCGTGCGACATCTGTCATTGCGAGCGCGCTGAGCCTGACATTGTATTTCGGCACGGCACGACGCGCCGGCACCGAGCGACTGCCAGCAATAGATGACCCCGTACCGTCAGGAACACACCCAGACGATCACGAGTGTTATGGCTACGCCGATTCCCAGCGCTCTGACGACTATCGACGCTAGCGCCAAGAGGAGGTTTGCATCGGCTAGCGCCTCCCGCCCCGACATTGCCTTTGCTCCATCGAGCCCCCGCACGGACCAAACCCGCAGCCCAATGTTTGCCTGGGCTTGAGACAAGATTGCTGACGTTCCCGAACAATCCCAAGCGGATACAAGGTTGGCCGTGCATGGTTAACGAGAGGTTAACGGCTTGGTTGGCTAGGAAGCATTAAGCTGAAGGTCTCATCAACGCGCCCGCTTGAATGCGCGGCAATTCTCGGCCGGCGCCTTAAAAGTCTTGCCCTATTGTCGGTGCGAAGCAGGAGCTGACGATGGACGCTGACACCGGCATACAAATCGATAGCGTGCATTGCCGTGCGATCTGCGACGAGATCGGCGAGCGCCTGCGCGAGATGCTTGATCGCGAACCCGCAGCGTTGCCGCCCCGCTTGCAGGTTTTGATGCTGCGGCTTGTCGCGCAGGACCTCGCCCGATCGCGCTCGATGGCCCAATCCATCGGCGAGGTGACGCGGGTTGAGTCGGCTGAAGCCATGGCAGGACCGACCCTGGCTGCCTGATCGCCGCGGTGCGATTCCAAAATAGATGTTACGGAATGAGCCGGCCAAGGGCCGATCAGCTGGGGGCCGTTCAGCGCCCTTAAAAAGGCGCGAGCGCAAACGCGGACCCTGATCCTGCTTGCTCGTCTTATCGCTGCCAAGTGCGGCCTGAACTTCTGAACGAAACGGGTTCGAGCCCGACCCAGAGTAGTGACCCGCGACTCAAAACAACCGACCGAAACGCTTACATTCGGACCATGCCGAATAAGCCCATTGAGTTGCCGCCCGCGATCGCCGAGGCATTCGTCCGAGACATGCGGGCATTTTTTAGAGCGAAGGACCAGCTTAGGCGTGACGAAATCGCTGCGCGCCAGTGCTGGGCGCTCCAAGCGTACCAAGGTCAACGGGATAAGAAGCTGCGGCTGACCGACGTCAAGGAGATGTTCCTTCAGATGAAGGATCACTCATGACCTGCTTAGTCTGCGAGGGTACTGGCTGGGTCTGTGAGAACCATCCCGATCAGCCTTGGGAAGGCCCGCACGCATGCACCTGTGGCGGCGCTGGAGCGCCCTGCCCGGCCTGCAACAAACCGCCCGCCGGCGAGCCGCCGCGACTGCCCGAGGGCTTTGAGCCCGATCGGGGAAACGGTAGCCTCCGGCCGCATGTGCAATCTCTATTCGATTACGAGCAACCAAGAGGCGATCCGCGCGCTCTTTCGCAAGGTGAACCGCTATGTCGGCAACCTCGCCCCGATGCCGGGCGTGTTCCCAGACTATCCCGCCCCCGTGATCCGAAACACCGATGAGGGCGAAGGCCGCGAGCTGGTCATGATGCGCTGGGGCATGCCGTCACCACCGCGCACTGGCGGCCCGCCGGTCACCAACATCCGCAACACCAGTTCGCCGCACTGGCGCGGCTGGCTGACGACGCAGCACCGATGCCTGGTGCCGTTCAACAGCTTCGCCGAGTACGCGCCGGAGCCGAATCCCGAGACGAAGAAAAAGGACGTGGTCTGGTTCGCGCTGACCGAGGATCGGCCGCTGCTCGCTTTCGCGGGCCTCTCGACGACATTCAATGGAGATCGCGGCACGAAATCGAAGCCGATCCCCGGGTCCCACTTGGTCTACGGCTTCCTCACGACGTCGCCGAACGCGGTCGTCGAGCCGATCCACCCGAAGGCGATGCCGGTGATCTTGACCACAGACGAGGAGCGCGATGTCTGGCTACGCGCGCCCTGGGACGAGGCGAAGGCGCTGCAGCGACCTTTGCGTGATGATGCGCTGAAGATCGTGATGCGCGGCGAAGACAAGGAGGATAAGGCCGCAGCGGCATGAAGTTCACCGAACCTCTCCCCTACGCCGATCCCGAGAACGCGGCGCGCCGCATCGTCGAGATCGCCAGCGCCATCGAGCCGGTGCAGGACTGCGGCAAGCCACCGCTCATCCCTGATTGCGATCTCTGATTTCCGTTTCGGCGCGAAGCCAGAACTCCAGATCGCGATCCGGGGGGCGGCCATTTTGCTCCCATAATTCGTGGGCGCGTGCAGCGATCTCTTCCTTGGCGCGTCTTTCGCGCACAATACGGGTCAACCGGCCTCTCAACTCCTGAGCCCACGAACTGAGCCGTTCGACCGTCGTGGGATCGATGACCCGAGAGGCGATCCGGTCAGCTTGTTCGATCTTTCTCTTAATTTCCCGAGGTTCGTCTTCGCCGTAGGCCATGCGACGTCTCCGTCAAGATATGACGGTTAACCTCGCTCTTTTGTTCACCGAAGCCGACCACGTGTAGGAAAAAAAACGAATGGCGGGGGCTAACTCGCCTCGGAGAGGCTGTTAGCAGTTTCTCGGGCTGACCGACGCTTGGACCTGCGGGCACCACGCAAGAACTGCAAGCCTTGGATTGCAAGCTCCTGATCCGTGCCCGCCCTACCTTTGAAGAACTTCTGCAGCCGACCGCGGGCGGCTTCTTCTTGCTCTGGCGTGAGGTCAACCATCAATACATACGTCTGCATAACCCGTTCGAGTGGCGTTGGCATGGCGTGTTCTACCTCCTCCTCTCTCCATAACGCACTCATCGGAACTTAGGTTCCGCAATCGAAACCATTCGCGGGCGGGCGCGTTCCGGGGCGAGGGAACTAAAAGCAGGGAGCCCATAACCGGGGATACCGGGATGATGGAATCGCAGACGCGGGGAAAATCGGTTTTCCTTGTCGAGGACGAGGTGATGATCCGCATGATGGTAGCCGACATGCTCGAAGAGCTGGGTTACCACGTTGCAGCAGAAGCTGGAGAGATCAATCAGGCACTCGCGCTCGCCGGGAGCAGCGACTTCGACTTCGCCGTCTTGGACGTTAACATCGGCGGCGAGCTGATCTCCCCTGTGGCCGCCGTGATCAAGGCGCGAAATCGCCCGTTTTTATTTGCGAGCGGTTACGGGTCTCCAGGGCTTCCGGAGAAGTATCGCCAACATCCTGCGTTGCAGAAACCATTTCAGATCAAGCAACTGGCGCAGATGATCGACAGAACACTGAGGACTGGCATGAGCTAAAGTCGGGCATGGTAAAGTCGCGTCGCGGGTGGGGCGCTGCCGATCAATCGGCGGTTCAGGGACGGCGATCAAGCCGGAGGACGTTGAGAGGCTCAACAGGATCTTCACGTTAACCCTGCAATCATGGAGCCTGGTCGACAGGAACGATCCCATTTGCGAGATCGTCGCCGACATCGCCGGGGCCGCCAACCTTGGGGATTTGCTCCCGGCACTTATCTTCCGGGAGTGCTTAGACCGACGCCGACGCTAGGATGCGTGCCCCGTTCCTATTTCCCTCTGAGTTCGCTCATCGTCGAGGCGGCGCGCTGCATCGTGAAGAGCCCCAGTTCATTGCCGCTCAGGTCACTTTCCGGACATTAAGCCAGCACATCATCTCGATGAGCGGCGCAGATAGCGGATCACATTGAGCGCTGTCGGACCCAATAGCAGTGCAATCCAACATCAGTTCATGGTCTTGATCGCGCACCGAGCTACGCATCTAGCCGCTCCGTTCACTGCAGCAATCTCCATGCGTCAGGCAGACGAATGTCCCAAACAGCAGGAGCGCGGCGAGATACACAAATCAACTCAAGAGCGCTGGGGTGTTCGGGAGCAAGGCTCTCTCCTGAACGCCCCTCCTAGGCAACCAGGCGCGCCGACAGCTCGTTCCGTAAACGTTTTCTGACGGCCCGTGGTTCGGCTTCAACGAAAAGGGGCCGCCGACGCGACCCCTCCATCGTGATCCAGGTCCCCAGCCTAGTCTTGAAGTCTTTGCTTCAAGGCGGGCATCTCTAGTTCTTCCGCCCGCTCTTTCTTTTCCCGCTTGCGAAACTCTCGCTCGCGTCGTTCGAACGCGATCATTTCTCGTTGCGCCGCTTCCATAAAGCTGTCGCGCGGCGTGGCGACTAGCTGTTCGGTCATTATACGCACCCCGTCTCTCTCCCCGCCACCATAGCAGAAATGACGAAACCAACGAAAGGTTCGAGTCCTCCGTAGTTCTCCTGAGCGCGCGTCAGTTGTATTTCGCGAACCCCTTGGGGGCCTTCGGCAGAACAGAGAGGAACGATCCAAGAGCCAGCTCATTGACCGGTTATTCACGTCGGAAAACCGCCATGAGGCGCATCCTCGTTGTCCTGAGCTTACTCGTTGGCGGGTCGTCGTTTGCCTTCGCCCAGACGGCAGGTGGATCGAGTGGCGGCTCGAAGGCAAGTGGAACTGCGACCACCGGCTCCGCAGGATATGCGGGTAGCTCCCTGTTGACCGGGCATATCATAAGCGGCACGGCGGAGTCCTCCGCTCCCAACGCGGGCACCGCAATCAGCCACGGAGCGACCGGCGGTGATGTGGATGCTTCTTCGGTTGCTCCGGCTCCAACCACTCGCGACAACGCGGTCGATACACCCGTCGCTAATAATGCGGCGAAGAGCTTGAGCAACACCAATACGGGCATACTCAAGAAGTAGGAACCCCATGAAGCTGGCTGGAGCGCGGCTGGCTCGTGATGCACGAGTCTGGCACCTTCGTGCGGTTCACCCCGGCTGGTGCCGAGCTATTCGCGTGGTCCGAGGTGGCTTCGATGCCGCATCGAGAACACCGGATACTCGGTGCACCGCACCCGCAGGCATATCTACCGGACCAGGGTCGTTCCGGGTGGGCCGCGCAGACCATGCCCGTGTCGTCGCAACGAAAACAGCCCATGCCATTCTCCACCGAAGAAAGCCCTCGCCGCAGTGGCTGCGCGCGAGGGCTTCTTTAGCCTATGGTCTCGGCGGGAGACCAAGGCCACCACGGTGTTGTGTCAGTCAACGGACCAATAACTCTACAGCGGAGGGCGAGTTCCGATGGAGTCGCCGCCATCTAGGCATTGATGACGTGGCTTATTTCAGCCCTGCCTTGGCTCGGGCCGTCGCCTCCTTCGCCTGCTGCTCTCTCCGCCTTTCCCGCATTGGCGGGAAAGGAATGCCAAGTTCTCGTGCTTTTTCCCGGATTGCCGCTTTGCCTCGCTTGAGGGCCACGGAGGCGCGAGACGCCGTCGCTCCGATGGCACGGAGCCTACGCAGCTTCGCAATCTCCTCCTCCGTCCACGGCATAAACCAATCAGCGGCCGAGCCGTTGCTCCACCTTCTTGCGGCTGTTGCCGACCTTCTTGACCGTCTTCTTCACTGCTGGGCGCGAGGTCCGTGTCTTCTTCGCCTCGTATCCGACTTCGTAGTCCTGCCCGCCTGCAACGCGGGCGCGGTCTTGCTTCCGGCCACCCGCTGACTTCTTCTTCGTTGTCACGATACTCCTCCCTCAAAAGAAGCGGTACATAACGATGCCGCACAGCAGGCTTCCCAGGGCGACGAACCCACCAACGATCCACGGCATGTCCCTGCGTTCCTGCGGCGTCATCTTGATCTCCTGGTCAATGCAGGACAACGTGGATGCGGAATTGAAAGTTCCGGGCAGGAACGGCCTGGGCGGCCGTGGCTTGACTTACTGAAGTAGCATCATGCGTCAGTCGAACCGGACACCGTCCATCGTCCCCGACGCCGAGGATCAGACTGTTTACATTGTGCTCGACGACTTCGGGCACCTCGGACGGTCTTGGCGGGAGACGGATATCAAAGACGCCGACCTGGAGGCGGTGCGGCGCCTGCACGGTGCTGGTCGAAGGCCGCCGCGTGCTCTCCTGTCTCACGCTGGCGCTGGTTGCCCAGCAGCAGGAGATCACCACCATCGAATGTTTGGCACAAAACGGCAAGCTGCATCCAATGCAGCAAGCCTTTATCGACCAGGACGCCTTCCAGTGCGGCTACTGCACGCCGGGACAGATCATGTCGGCGGTCGCCTGCGTCCGCGAAGGCCATGCCGGCAACGACGACGACATCCGCGAATACATGAGCGGCAATCTCTGCCGCTGCGCCGCCTATCCGAACATCGTGGCCGCCGTGAAGCAGGCCGCGCCCGACATCAAAAAGGCTGATCGCATGCGCTCATTCTCCTATCAGCGGGCCACCGACCCCGCCGCCGCAGTGCAGGCCTTGGCCGCCGTCACCGCCGGCAACAATCCTCTCACCTAGGCTGCCGCCCAGCGGTTGCCGGCGGCACCACCCTGATCGACCTGATGAAGCTCGACGTCATGCGGCCGCGGACGATTGTCGATATCAATCCGCTGGCGTCGCAATGGTCGGCGATCGAACTGTCGGCCGACCACTTGCGCCTCGGCGCCATGGCGCGGATGTCCGAGGTCGCCGACCATCCCGACGTGTAGCGGCAATATCCCGTCATCGCCGAGACTCTGAAACTCGCCGCCAGTCCGCAAATCCGCAACATGGCGAGCCTGGGCGGCAATGTCCTGCAGCGCACCCGCTGTCAGCCATTTCCGCGACGTCAGCTACGATGCCTGCAATAAGCGCAATCCCGGCTCCGGCTGCGCCGCACTGCAGGGATTCAACCGCAGCCATGCGGTGCTCGGTACGTCGGACCAATGCATTGCGACCTATCCCGGCGATTTCGCACAGGCCCTCATCGCCTTGAACGCGACCGTCGAGATTTCCGGCAAGGCCGGTACGCGCAACTTGCCGTTCGAGCAGTTGCACAAGCAGCCTGGCCGCTCGCCTGACATCGAGACCGCGCTGGTGCCCGGCGAACTGATTTCCGCCTTCCTGATCGAGGGGCGTTGGCCGCGCTCGCTCTATCTGAAGGTCCGCGACCGGCAGTCCTACGAATTTGCGCTGGCCTCGGCCGCGGTCGCACTCGACGTGCACGATGGTTTCGTGCGCGATGCGCGGGTCGCCCTTGGTGGCGTTGCGACGGTGCCCTGGCGCGCCCGCGAGGTCGAGATCCTGCTCAAGGACCAGAAATTCGACGACACGCTGGCGCGCCGCGTGGCGGAAGCGGCCTTCGCCGCGGCGGTTCCGCGCCGGCATAACGCCTTCAAGATCGAGCTTGGCCAGCGCGTGGTCGCCCGCGCGCTGCTGCAGGCCGCGATGATGGAGATCTGAGCATGACCACAGCTGCGCCCGAGCCCAAAGCCAACATGGGCCAGCCGATCCCGCGCTACGACGCCGTCGCCAAAGTCACCGGCAAGGCGCAGTACGCCGCCGACGTGCCGCTGGCGCGACCGGCTTACGCCTATCTCATCACCAGCGCGATTGCGAAAGGCCGCATCGAAAGTTTCGACCTGAGCGAGGCGGAAAAACTTCCCGGCGTCATTGCCATCGTGACGCATGAGAACGCCCCCGAGCTGAAGGAAGCCAAGTTCTTCAGTAACGGTGGTTATATCTCCACGACCAACCAGCCGCTGACATCCGCCGAGATCGCCGAGGAAGGCCAGATCATCGGCGTCGTGCTGGCCGAAACCTACGAAGCCGCGCGCGAGGCGGCACACCGGGTGCGGGTGAGCTACACGCAAGCGACGCCGACCGCGAGCTTCGATTCGCCGGGCACGACCGCCGCGCGCGCCAAGGGCCAGCTTGCGATGTTCAAGGACGACCCCAAGGTCGGCGATTTCGCCAAAGGCTTTGCGGAAGCCGAGGCGCAGCTGGAGGCAAGCTATGAGACGCCGACCCAGCACCACAATCCGATGGAGCTGTTCGCGACCAGCTGTGTCTGGCAGGACGACCAGCTCATCATCTACGAGCCGAGCCAGTACGTGCACGGGCTGAAGAACGGCGTAGCGACCCAGCTCGGCATCGATGCCGACAAGGTGCGGGTGGTCAATTCCTACGTCGGCGGCGCTTTCGGCTCCAAGGGTTCGATGACGCCGCGCACCGCCATCATCGCGAGCCTCGCCCGCGACCTGCGGCGCCCGGTCAAGCTGGTCGCGACCCGCGAACAGGGCTTCAACATCGGGACCTATCGCGCCGAAACCCGCCACAAGATCCAGATCGGCGCCCGGCGCGACGGCAAGCTCACCGCGCTTCGCCATGAAGCCGTCGAGTTGTCCTCGCGCGCCGATGCCTATGCGGTGGGCGGCGCCAAGACCACGACGCGGCTGTACGACCGCCCCAATGTCGACAGCCTGGTCTCCATCATCCGCGCCGACCGCAACACGCCGGGCTTCATGCGCTCGCCGCCGGAGGTGCCCTATATGTTCGCGCTGGAGAGCGCGCTCGACGAAGTGGCTTATCGCCTGCTGATGGACCCGATCGAGCTGCGCCGCGTCAACGACACTATGAAGGAGCCGATCGGCGGCAAGCCTTACACCTCGCGCTCGCTGATGGCCTGTTACGACGAGGGCGCGAAAGCTTTCGGCTGGCAGAACCGCACGCCCGAACCGAAGTCGATGTCCGATGGCGACTGGCTGGTCGGCTATGGCTGCGCCACCGCCTGCTATCCGACCCAGATGGCCCCGGCCGCCGCGCGGGTGCGGCTGCAGCGCGACGGCAGGACGCGGGTGGAAATCGCCGGCCACGAGATCGGCACCGGCGCCTACACCGTGATCGCCCAGGCCGCGGCCGAAAGGCTCGGGGTGCCGGTCGAGCAGGTATCCGTATTCATCGGCGACAGCGACTTGCCGCCCGCCCCCGTCGCCGGCGGCTCCAACTCGACCGCGAGCACCTGCTCCGCGGTCATGATGGTGTGCGACCAGATCAGGCAGCAACTGTTCAGATCAGTGATGCCGCGCGAAAGCGTGCTCGATAAGGCCAAGGAAACCGTCGGCGTCGGCAAGACGCCGGTCACCGAAGCCGCCAAGGGTGACCAGCCGCTCGACCGCGAAACGGCGTTCGACGCGCTCGGCGTCAGCGTGGTCGAGGAGTACGGCGAGTGGAAGCCGGATGGCGCGCCGATCGATTCATTCCGCGCCATGCATAATGGCCAGATGCGCATGGTCGGCGGCCCCGAATTCAAGCATGGCATCGCCTATGCGTTCGGCGCGGAGTTCGTCGAGGTCCGCGTCAACCGCTGGACGCGCGAAATCCGCGTTCCGCGGCTGCTCGGCGCCTTTGCCGCCGGCCGCATCATGAACCCGCTCACCGCGCGCAGCCAGCTGATGGGCGGGCTGACCTGGGGCATGTCCTCAGCACTACACGAGGCGACCGAGATCGACGAGCGCTATGCCCGCTATGTTAACGACAACCTCGCCGACTATCTGGTGCCCGTTAATGCCGACGCGCCCAGCGTCGAGGTTATCCTGCTCTCCGAACAGGACGACCAGATCAATCCGGCCGGCGTCAAGGGCCTCGGCGAGCTCGGCAATGTCGGCACCAACGCTGCCGTCTGCAATGCCCTCTTCCACGCCACCGGTCAGCGCATCCGCAAATTGCCGGTGCGGCTGGAGAAGCTGGAGGTCTGATGCGGGAGCGTCCGGCTGCTCTTCCCCGGCGGGACGTCGCTCCTCTAGTCTTATTGCTCCGCGCACATCCTGGCCGATGAATGGTTGAAGGTCGCTGGCAAAAAAACGCCCTAACGGAGCGCGCTGAGGCCGCCAACCTTGAAGTTGTCTCCCGCTGGGGTTTTGGGGTTTCTTCCGGGAGCATAAGTTCGACTCCTAAACGATGCGACTGTTCCTATTCCGCCAAACCGGCGCGGCCGACCCCCGTCCGCTTGGCTAGAGCACTTAGAGCTCGGAATTGGAACGAGCAATCTTCGTCCCAGTTAGGGTTACAGGCGAAAGCTTTGAATACGAGGAGAAGACGATGGGACGCGGGATTTTGCTTTGGCTTTTGGGTGTACCAATTCCGGTAATCCTCTTGCTTTGGCTGTTCTTTGGCCACTGAGCCCGCGCCGCGAAGCGTGCAATCCAACAATAATAACTGAGGAGACGGCGATGGTCACGGAAGTAAGAGAAACAGGTTCGCTCATCGGCAGCGACAAAGTGGAAGGGACCGCAGTGTACGGCGCGGACAATCAAAAGATCGGGTCTATCGAGCGCGTTATGATCGACAAGATGTCCGGAAAGGTTTCGTATGCTGTCTTGAGCTTTGGCGGCTTTCTAGGGATTGGAGACGACCACTATCCGCTGCCCTGGCAATCACTCAAATACGATACGGGCCTTGGCGGCTACCGCGCCGGCGTTACGGAGAATCAACTGAAGGGCGCGCCGAAGTACAGCAACGACAACTCCTGGAACTGGAACGACCCCGCAACGACCCGGTCGGTCAATGATTACTATGGAGCTGCCATCTAAATAAACTGATCTCCCCTTAGATTGTAAACTCGCAAGAAAAGCCCGCCGATCCCGCGGCGGGCTTTTTTGCGATGCGCTCACTGGCCCCTGCCACGCCATACCTTACAGTGCGAGCCGTATTGGCATCCTGAAAGCTCATGTCAGCGCCCTCTCTGGCGAGATGCCGGGTTGTGAACGATTAACTTTTACCGCCAAGCGCTCCACGTTTGCCGCGAGGACCGTTGGAATTGCATCGGAGCTACGGTGGGCCGTCCGTGCACGGTTTGCCGACCGGTTGCGCGACGGGGGCGCCCGTCTGTCGCGCCCGTCGCTCGCTCAAGAGCACCCTCTTTAAGCTCCGATGCAACTTACTCAGTTGACTACGGCTGTTGGCGGCTCTCCACCTGATCAGGAAAGCGGAAACTTCACGTTGCAGAGAGTTGTTGCCGTAAGACGATCATAGCTAAACTCCAAATGCGCATTGCTCAACTCGCTCCTCTTGCCGAGAGTGTCCCCCCAAAGCTATATGGCGGCACGGAGCGGGTGGTCGCCTGGCTGGTGGATGAACTGGTTGAGCTGGGCCATGACGTAACTTTATTCGCAAGCGGCGACTCGAAGACGCGCGGCCAGCTCCACCCCGTTTGGCCCAAGGCGCTCCGGCTCGGACGAAAGGGTGTCGATCCCAGTTCTGCCTGCGCGCTGCTGCTGCAAGCTATCGCAAAACGGGCAACCGAGTTCGATGTGGTCCACTCCCACATTGATTGGCTCCCACTCCCGCTGCTTGAACGACTCGGGGTGCCATTTCTCACGACTATGCACGGCGCCGGCTAGACCTGCCGGGACTTCCAGATGTGATTCGGAAGTTCCCCGAAGCCCCTTTTGTCTCGATTTCAGACCATCAGCGCATGCCTCTTCCGAACGCGAACTGGCTCGGTACGGTTCAGCATGGGTTACCTGACGACCTGTTTCGCCCGTCGTACGACCGAGGATCGTATTTGGCTTTCCTCGGACGCCTAACGGCTGAGAAGGGTCCGGAAGATGCGATCCGGATCGCGAGGGCCGCCGGAAAACCGCTGTGCATCGCCGCCAAAATACCACGTGCCGAGACGGCGTTCTTCAGAAAGCATCTCGAGCCTCACCTCGACGGTGATAGAGTTCAGCTCATCGGCGAGGTGGACGACGCTAGAAAGCAGCCGTTCCTTGCAGACGCGGCAGCCCTGCTGTTTCCCATCAATTGGCCGGAGCCGTTCGGCCTGGTTATGATCGAGGCGATGGCATGTGGGACGCCCGTTATCGCCTACCGGTCCGGCTCCGTGCCGGAGGTCGTTGAGGACGGCATTACGGGTTTCATCGTCGAAAGCGAGGAGGAAGCCGTTGCCGCAGTGAACGAACTGGCTCGCCTGGACAGAAGAACAATCCGCGCGCGCTTTGAGGAGCGGTTTTCGGCGCGTCGCATGGTGCGGGAATACGAAGGTTTGTATCAGAAGCTGATCGCGGCCGGAGCCGCCGAAGCCGCAGGCGGCAAATATCATCTCAAATGTGAAAAGATTTGCAACGACGTCCAAGGCGGCGATGGCTATGGCATCGGCCCTTCTGCCCTAGTTGATCGCCTGAGCGGTCCGACTTGAACGCGGACAGAGGCGAGTGGATGCCTCTTACATCCCGGCCCTCATCCACGTCCGCTTTGGCCCTAGAAGCAGGCAGCCAAGGCCTTCAACCTACTGTCACCCTCGTTAGCCTTAGCGGTCACCTCGTGAAGAAGGAAGAGTTGCTGCGCGAGATGTGGCCGGGCACTTTGGTTCAAGAGGTAAATTTGACCGTCAATATCTAGGCCTTGCGAAAGGCCCTTCGGCGCGGTCGAACTGAACAAGCTCTAATCAGCGCGCTTGGCAAAGGCATGCAGTCAAGCGGCTGATTTCGGACTATGTGCCAATGCGGTCCCATTTAGGCCACGCCTCCCCGTGTTCACTTCGGAACACAAAGCTACCATCTGGGTTTATGCGGACCGGTGCAATGCCAGGAGCTGCGCTATGCGCGAGCACGCTTACAGAGCGTTTCAGATCGGCACAGACGGCCACGTTCTCTTCAGGGTTGACCTTTTTTGCGAGAGTGATGACGAAGCCAAGGATCGTGCCAGGCAACTGATGGACGGCCACGCTATCGAGCTTTGGGATGGGGCGTGTCTGCTCACGAAGTTCGAGTGAACGGCGCCAAGCGCAGCCCTCATCGGTAGCCAACCAGAGACGCTCTTGAAACAGCTTACGGAATACGTGCCGCTCGCGGCGGCGCGGGCTACCAGTATGGCCTTCCTCCGCCAAGCCTACCTCAGATTATCAGCTAAGATTTACGCCCCAAGCAGTTTCTGCTTTGATCCCATTTAGTTCGCGAAATACAACTCGTACTCGCTCAGGAGAACTACGGAGCAGGAACCCGAACCTTTCAGGGGGCTCGCCATTTCTGCTATGGTGGCTGGACAGAGACGGGGTGCGTTCATGACCGAACAGCTAGTCGTCACGCCGCGCGACAGCTTCATGGAAGCGGCGCAACGCGAAATGATCGCGTTCGAGCGACGCGAGCGAGAGTTTCGCAAGCGGGAAAAGAAAGAGCGGGCGGAAGAACTAGACTTGCCCGCCTTGAAGCAAAGACTGAAGAGCTAGGTTGAGGGGGCCTGGATCACGACGGAGGGGTCGCTTCGGCGGCCCCTTTTCATTGCCCCAAGCTGAACCGCAGGCCGTCATCAAATATTCACGGAACGAGCTGTCCGCGCGCCTCGTTGCCTGCGAAAGTCAGTTGTCAGGAGAGAAGCTTGCTCTCGAACACCCCAGCGCTCTTGAGTCGGATCGCCTACCTCACAGCGCTCCTGCTGTTTGGGACATTCGTCGTGCCTGAGGCATGGAGATTGCTGCAGTGAATGGAGCGGCTAAATGGGTGGCTCGGTGCGTGATCAAAACCATGAACTGACGTTGGTGCTGATTGCACTACTACTGGCGCCGATGGCGCTCAACGTGGTCCGCTATCTGCGACGTTCCTTCAGGTGATAGAGGGCTCGGGATTTTTCATCCGAAGCTCATCCCTTGCAACAATCTTTTTCGTTTGCCTCCCCGAACACTCGCATTCAATTTCATTTTGGACCGCGGCTAGCGAGCACCTACCGCCCGGAACTTAGGGGCATGGGAATAGTTTCTGGACTGGGCGGGACACAGGAACTGACCGATGAACCGCCTAGTTTGCGTCGCGATAATGCTTGCCTGCATTTCAACGTCTGCTTTGGCCGAGACCTGCATTGCTTCGCAATATGGGTACAGCGGTGGCAAGACCGCATCCGGCGAGCGGATGAACCCAAGTGCGATGACGGCTGCCCACCGAACGAGGTCATTTGGTTCTCAGGTGACGGTCACTTCGCAGAAGAGTGGACGGAGCGTCGTCGTTCGGATCAATGATCGCGGCCCGTTCGTTAAGGGTCGGTGCATTGATTTGTCTACCGGGGCGGCGCGCGCTCTCGGCATGGGTGGCACTGAATTCGTGTCGCTCAACTGAACGCTCTGGCAGAGAAACAAAACAGACCCGCCGAAGCGAGCCTTTTGTCGACGGACGGGCTACCTCTTCGGTCGTGGTATTGAACCCCGTCCCTGGCGTCGCAATACGGCCCGGCGTCACTGTGCGGCCTTCTGCTAGAAACGCCGACTCTGGACCTGCCTGTTATTCATTCACTCTTTTTGTTGTTTTTCTTTTGCGCTTTTTCCGTCAGAGCTTTTAGAGCGTTCTTCGAAGCGATCGGGCCCCTTAGCGAGATCGTGCCCCGTCTTGCTCTCGTTTTTCGCTTCTTCCTTTGCAGTCGCCCGGCGCAAGCCTTCAGCAGCCTGCTCCCCCGCTTTTGATTTTCGTTCGTGATTCATTTCATGGTCCTTCCCTGATAAAGCCGTCCTCTCTAGGAATACTCCTCGTCTATCTTAGCCATAACAATTTCCAATTAGATCACCTGAACATTGTTCCGCTCCGCCATCATGCAGCCGATATGGCGCCTCACATACAGTCCTTCCCCCTGGGCGAAGCTGTGGTCCGCTGTACTCATCCACCCATGCAACCGTGTCGGGTCCGGGCCCGCTATAGGCTCGTTGGCCAGGAACTCATGGGGGCTCGCGGCCGTTCTGTTGCTATGACGAAGCGAGAAATCTCAGTTCCGATGGTTGAGCAGCCAGCCCGGTTGTCCGATATTCAGCCAATGGGCGACGCCGCCTCGGTCGACAACCGTGAACCGAGATCGAAAAATGCGGCGAATTCGACAAACGCCGGTCGTCTAAGGCGAAATTCGCTGAAGAAGCAACGCTCAATCCTTGTCGATGGAGCAGAAGTCAGGCGTAACGACTGACCGGCCATAGCGAGCATCTCGTAACGTACGAACCGGCCGCAAGAGGTACTGCTGCTCCCCCTGGATGGTCCTACCCGAGTGTTCCAAGTGCGCGAGTTCTACTGTCGATCCTGCCGCAATCAAGTATCATTCGAACAGTGCGAATGTGCGAATTGTGGCAGCAAACTCCTATTCGACCCCGCGACTTTTGGGATGGCGCTATTGGCGGAGGGTCATCCCTGCGACAATCGTGAACTCATCGGATGCAATTGGTCAGTTAAGCGTACCGGCAACTACTGTGCCTCCTGTTGTCTCAATCGGACTGTACCCAACCTCTCCAATCCTAGAAATGTTCTGCTTTGGAAGCGGGTTGAAGAGGCTAAACGTCGGCTTTTGTACGATCTTGGTCGCCTTCAACTTCCGCTCATTTCGCGCAACAGCTCCCACGTTGCTTTCGATATCCTCTCCGAAGACGGAGGACCGGTTGTCACGGGTCATCTTTCAGGGCTGATAACTCTGAATCTTGCAGAAGCTGATGACGTCGAACGCGAGTCTCGTCGCGCTTCCTTTCGCGAGCCCTACCGCACTTTGCTCGGTCACTTTCGACACGAGATCGGTCACTTCTATTGGAATCTGTTGGTCGAAGGAACAAAGCTCGAAGCGTCCTTCAATCTGGTCTTTGGGGATGCGGCGCTTGACTATCAAGCCGCGCTGGGTAGGTACTACAATCGCATCGAAAGAACCTATGATCGCAATGGCTTCATAAGCGAGTATGCAACGTCCCACCCTTGGGAAGATTGGGCCGAGACATTCGCTCACTTCCTTCATATCGTCGCCACTCTGGACACATTGGCGGCCTTACCCCTAGCGCTCGACGAACGCACTAGGCAGGTCCTAACGGATCCTTATCGTGAAGCCGATTTCGATGCGCTCCTGGCATCGTGGAAGCCTATTGCCCGTTCAATCAACGAACTGAATCGTTCGCTAGGCTTGGGCGATGCTTATCCTTTCGAGCTTTCCCCTGCAGTGCAAGGCAAACTGCATCTTGTGCACATGGCGATCGAACACTTTCGGAGCGACGCGAGTGCGCGCAAAGCATCGGTAGCCTCTGTGATCAGCCAACAAACCCGAACCGCAAGCTGACTCAAAGGTGAGGTTGCGCGAGATAATTTCGTTGCCGTGTTTTGACTGAAAATTATTCATGGCCCGACGAGTTGCGAGTCCAATTCACTGGCCTTGTGATCGCCTGGAACTGATAGCTGACGGTGTAGTGCACTTCTCGAGTGTTGGGTGTTGGGCTATTTGCAGTCGCGCCTTCCGCTTTCGAATGGGCGCGCTTGAGCCTAAGGAACCCTCATGGGATGTTCCAGTTTTGAGTCGATGAGGAGAAAGCCTATCAAGTTCGAGGTGATCCACCAGGGTGACGAGCGCATCTTGTTGAGGGTCAAGCGCGTGATCACCTCGTTAGGCTGTCTCATGTTGAGCTTACTGCGATCGTCTTGCTCAAGCGTGGTCAGATTATCCGCAATCTCAGCCTCACGCGGCCCTCGCTTGCTTGTAGCGCCGGTAGTCGTCAATTGCACGGTTGAGGAGTATGAGCCTGCGCCGTTCGCCTTTTACAACTAGCTGAGCAACGGTTTGCACCAGAAAGCGGCTGGCGTCGTTTGGATCAGAGATTTCATCCGAGCGCTCTAAAACGTCCCAGGCAATTTGGACCACGTTTTCAACGAAGGGGACCAGCGAGTCGTACATATGATAGGAACGGCAGCTCGCCCACTTGGTTCCCAACGTTATTGTCTTCTTCAACAACAGCCACGCATCCAGTATCGCCTTGGCGCGGCCCCGCAATAACGCTGGACGCCCACACGAGAAGTACGTCGCCCTCGCTACTATGCGCCTTACTTTTCTCTTGCCAGCCGTTCAGCCTTTAGGCGCTCATAGTTGGCACGGAAGGCTGCATCCGCCTGTCTCCGCTCGGCCATCGCCTGCTCAGCCTCAACTCGCCGTTTTTCCAGTCGTGCCTCACGTTCCAAACTGTCGGCAGCCGGCTTAACTCTTTTGTCGAACTGCATGCCTCTCAACGCTCACGCTTCGTCAGATGATCCCCGTGCTACTCCTTAAAGAGCACGGTCCCGCTCCAGTTTTTGGGGGCTATAAGCGGGACCGTGCTTTGGTCGTAGGCTTGTCATTCCAACCAATCAATCCATCAATCCCAAGCCGCCCATGAAGTTCCTGTGTTGCTATTGCGTAGTCACTGATCAGCAGGATCGATGAATCAGTTGCTCGGTACAAAAGTGTACATAAGGCCAAACAAAAGCATGGGCCGCATTCAGAATACCTTACTCGTTCGAGAGACCCTTGAACGAACTCGTCCTGACACAATCCTTCGGAGGTGATGTCTCGGCATTCTAGATCGGCGTAGAACTTCGGCTCAGCCCATGTAGCCTTGGCCTTCCGAATAGGCTCAGTTAGCTTTGCCTTCGGACCAATAACGGGATCGAGTTGCTTCCTGACTTGGCTTGAGCTCGTTCAATTCTAACCCGTCCCAACCTTGCCGAGATAGACACGCTCTTTGTCTTCTCGCTTGCCAAGGAAAGGAGGGGCAACTCCGGAAGGATCTTTGATGAAGCCGACGACAGGGGATCTCCCACGCTGGACGGTTTTGATTTCGATTAAGGCGTCACTCCGCTCGACTTGTATGGTCATCCGTTCGCTTCGGGATAGTGCCCTGCAAGTAGTGTTCCGCCCATGAAGCGGGATGACATCGTGCGTCGATCCGAGGAAATCCAGTTCGCTATCCTCACATTTGTCGGCAGGAGGGGTCGTGACCGCTTGCTTGGAAGGCCTTCGATGCAGCCTGCAGGCGGCTAAAAGTGGCGAGCGAATTGCCTAGCAGCCGTGCGAATAGGGCGCCCTTGGGTTTCAAGTTAGCGCTGGCGGGCAGAAGCGCTTTCCATAGCATGCCGAACCTAACGGCCACCCACTCCGCGGTGGACCACGAACGTGATTAATGCTGCAGTGCCGTGTTCTTATAGGGCCGAGATCCTACTAAGGGGCCGGCTTGTTAAGCAGATGCGACAAAGCCGTTAGTAGTTGAACGGGTGCAAATGGCTTCGTCAGCAAGATGCTGTTCGGGACACCATGTACTGCCCATTCATCAGTACTTCCGCCAGTGATGTAGATGACCGGTAAGCTCGGATCAAACGCTCGAGCACGCCGAGTAACCGACCACCCTGTCACGTGATCATGACCAAATCCGATATCGACGATCAGCGCCTGACAACGATCAGCATTGAGCAAGCTTATTGCCTCCTCGCTTGAGGAAGCATTGCGACATCCAAACCCTCCGTCGCTGACGACCTCGGCCACAATGTCCCGGACTGTAGGATCGTCGTCTACTATCAGAACGAGCGGGTTTTCCATGGGCGCCTCGTAGGGCCTCACAAGCGCTGCTCTCAACCCTCGAAGCAGTTCCTGGCCAGCGACGAAAAATCTCGGGTGAGTGCCCGTTCATCCAGCTCTCGCTTCAAAGGAGACACCCAGTTTTTGGGTGTTCGATGCGCTTAGAGTGTATCCGCTGGCCGTCTTCTTTTTGTCGCTTGGACGTGCCACGGCGGAGCCATGAGATAGGTAAGGCAGGCTGCTAGTAATGCAGCCGCCGCTCCTAACGGACCAACAAGACGCCAATCAACCATTGAGAACTCGTTACGAAATCGGGCAAGACCTAGACAAAGAGTTGCACAGATGCATCACGGGCGAGCCAACGATCGGGCTACGGCCGAATCACTTTGACTGTGCAGCAGCCCTCTCATCTTAATGCGTGGCAATAGAGAGGTCTGTCATGTTTGAAACTGTAGCGGTGTTTTTCATTTTTATGAGTGCTGGGATATTTGCAGCTCACGCCGTGGACGCCCTGCGGTCGTAAAAAGGGCGAAATGTCCCGGCGACTTTGTGACAAAGTATGCGGTGGTAGAGCCGATATCAGAACATACGTCATAGCGGATGAGAATCACCGACTGGAAGGCGTTGATCGGTGTCATCGACCAAGCAACTGAGCGGCAAGTGCCGTGGGGGACGTCGCGATCAGCCTGCCAACACCGGCGGCTTCGGTGACCAGCTTCTTGACCGACCATTCGGAATATCGGCGGCCGCATACTTCGTGACCACGATCATTCAGGCTTGTGAGCTCACAGCGATCACGTGACCCAATTAGCCCTAGAAGACGGTGAGATGCAGCAATCAATAGCCGACGCCGACCATGCGAATTGCAGCTTTCAGCTCATCGCTGCCGTAGGGCTTCTGAACGACGGCGATTGAGTCCATATCTTTAAACATCTCGCGAATGTCTCCCCCGCCTTGGCCGGTCGCGATGACGATGGGCATCGACGGATAGATCGAGCGTACCTCGCGGATAAAGGCGTCGCCCTTGCTATCCGGCAGACCCATGTCGACGACCATAGCATCAACGCCGCCCGGAATAAGGCGCAGCTTGTTAAGGGCTTCGGCGGCGGACGATGCGACATCCACTTTCAACGAGCATTCTTCGAGATAATCCCGCGCGAGCATCTGGATAAGCGCTTCATCTTCGACGACCAGGACGCGGGCCGGAGCCGAGCGTGCGTCGATAATGTCCCGAAGTTTTGCCCCGAGCGCGGCTTGGGTGAAGGGCTTGGTCAACAGCTCGACGCCGGGGTCGAGCCGGCCATCATGGACGATGGCGTTCCGCGCATAACCAGTCGTAAAGAGAACCTTCAAGTTCGGCTTACGCTTGCGGGCTTCCTCGGCGAGCTGACGCCCGTTCATGCCACCGGGCAACCCGACATCCGTAAAAAGGACGGCCACCTCGGGGTGCGCCTCGAGAATCTGAAGTCCCGCGCGCCCATGAGCCGCCTCCAGCACGCTATAGCCAAGCTCCCGCAAGCTTTCAGTCGAATAGCTCCGCACGTCCTCATCATCCTCAACCACCAGCACAGTTTCCGTGCTCCGGCCGCGCGCAATCTCGCGCACGGTGGGTTCGTCCTGCTCGGCCGCATCCGAATGGTGCCGCGGCAGGTAGACTTTGACGGTCGTGCCTTCGCCGACCTCGCTGTAGATTTTGACGTGGCCGCGCGACTGCTTAACGAACCCGTAGACCTGGGACAGGCCGAGTCCCGTGCCGTGCCCGACATCCTTCGTGGTATAGAACGGATCGAAGGCTTTCGCCTTTGTTTCCGCCGTCATGCCGACGCCCGTGTCGCTCACAGCCAGCAGAACGTATTGGCCGGGCACGACTTCAACTTGGGCGGCGGCATAGATTTCGTCGAGATGAATGTTGGCGGTCTCGATCGTCAGCTTGCCGCCATTTGGCATGGCGTCTCGCGCGTTTACTGCGAGATTGAGGATCGCCACTTCGAGCTGGTTGGGATCAGCAAAGGCGCGCCACAGGCCGCCGGCGAGAACCGTTTCAACCGCGATTTGCTCGCCAAGGGTTCTACGCAAAAGATCGGACATGCCCGTGACCATGCGCCCGACATCGACCGCCTTCGGCTCAAGCGGCTGCTGCCGCGAGAAGGCCAGCAGCCGCTGTGTCAGCGCCTCGGCCCGGCGCGCGCCACGCATGGCGTTATCGACGGCGCGTTGCAGACCGCTTCTATCCAGCCCGTCATCGCGCACGTTGCGCTGCAAGGTCTCGAGGTTGCCTATGATGATGGTCAGAAGATTGTTGAAGTCGTGTGCGACGCCGCCGGTGAGCTGGCCAATGCCTTCCATTTTCTGGGACTGGTGCAGTCGTTCTTCGGCGGCGCGCCGTTCGGTCAGATCGCGTGTCACTTTGGCAAAGCCCAAGATCTCGCCTTTGGAATCCCGGATTGCATTGACGACCACGTTCGCCCAGAAATGCGTGCCGTCCTTGCGCACCCGCCATCCTTCGGCTTCGAACTTCCCGGTGGCGGCGGCGGTTTCAAGCACTTTGTTTGGCACGCCGTTGCTGCGATCCTCCTCGGTGTAGAACCGCGAAAAATGCTCCCCGATAATTTCCTCGCGCGCGTAACCCTTGATGCGTTGAGCGCCCGGATTCCAATTGATGACGTGCCCTTTCGGATTAAGCATGAAGATCGCGTAATCGTTCACGCCCTCGACAAGCAATCGGAACCGGCGCTCGCTATCTTCGAGCTTGAGAGCGCTGGAGGCGAGTTCGCCCGCGCGTTGCAAGGCCCTTTCTTCCAGATCGCGGTTTAGCGCCTGAAGCCTTTCTTCCGCACTCTTGCGCGCCGCCAATTCCCGTTGGCTGGTCTCATAAAGCCTTGCATTGTCTATGGCGACCGCAGCTTGAGCTGCAAGTCCAACCAGCAGGCGCTCGGCTCGCGCCGTAAAAATGCCTGGCTGGCGATGGCCGAAAAACAAGCCGCCTAGAACCTCGCGGCTGCGCGAGAGCACGGGCACCGCGAGATAGCTGCGCACCGGCAGATGACCGGGCGGCATGCCATGATAGGGCTCCATCTTGCCGTACCGGGGATCGGCAAGAATGTCCGGCGAGCGCAACGGGCCCGTCCCGCGGAAGGTCGGCTCGAATATTTGCGTGTTGCGCGGCATCGGAAATTTGGCGAAGGCCTCGCGTGGCGCTCCGGACAAGGTGTAGAGCGTGTACGCTTCGCCGTCTGAACGCATCACATTGTAGAAGAACGCCCCAAACTGCGCGCCGCTGAGTTCGACTCCGGCATCGGTCACCGTCTGAACCAGTCGCTCCAAATCAAGTTCGGCGCCGACGGCCGCGCCAGTGCGGTTCAACACTTCGAGCGCGCGCGCTTCTTCACTCAATTCCGCCAGGCGTGCTTCCAGCGTTTCGTTGACCGCGAGCAGTCGGGCTTCCAATTGCTTGCGCTCACTGATGTCGTAGAAAGCGGCGCGTAGCATGCCGCCGCTTACCTGGCCCTTCCCCGCTAGCCATTGCAGTCGGCCCTCGGCTTTCTTTACTCGGAATTCCACATTGAGTTCGCCGCCATTTTTGGCGTTTTCAATGGCGTGCCGGAGCTTGATAGCGTCGTCGGCGAACACCGCGCCAAGCCAATCCTCGAAACGCGCGGGCGGAGTGCCCTCGACGAAACCAAACATGCCTGCCACGGGGGGACTCCAAGCCCAATCCTGAGTTGAAAGGTCGAGAACAAACGCGCCTACGCTCGAGGTCTCTGCCTGACGGAGTTGCCGTTCTAGGGCCGATGCGCTTGAAGCGGAGCCAGCCGGATTTCTCGTGTCACTGTTCATGGGGAAGCGCGTCGGGCATTTCCGGTGAGGATGGCTTTCGCCTCGACCATCGCGCGCAGCTTGCCGAGCGCGATATGGCGCGGCAGATGGTTGAACCCACAGGAGCTTGTGATGAACGTTTGCTCCGGCGCGAGCCAGCTGTGCGCCTGAATGCGTTCGGCCACCTCTTCGCCGGTCTCGATGTTGGGAGCCTGTACGTCGACGGCGCCGATACCGAGTTGGCGGTTTCCAAGACAGGACTGATAATGCGCCGCCATGTCGTGTTCGATCAGAAATCCGTCGCATTCGATCCCGCACACGAGATCAGCCTTATAGCGCCCGTGATCGAAGTAACGGTGCCCGATCTGCCCGTCGTAATCAGGCCCGACGGCGTAATTGCCTTGGCAGTAGTGCACCATCACGTGCACATCGTCCGGCAAGTCTTCGATGGACAGGTTGATGGCATCGACCGCCGCGCGGACTTCGTCGTCCTCGCCCACCGTGAAATACGGTTCGTCGATCTGGATATGCTTGCAGCCTTCCGCCGCGAGCCATTGAAAATTGCGATGCAGCAGTTTGCCGAAGTCTCCGATCATTTTTTTCGTGTCGTTGTAATATTCATCGAAAGCCACAGCCGCGAGCAGATGCGGCCCTGTCATCGTTATTTTGACCGGCTTGCCGGCGAAGGCCGATACCGTCCTGAACTCATCGACAAGGCCGAGATCGATGGCGTCTGGGATGGGTCCGCGGCAGATCGCCGCCGGATGAAAGACATTGGGATCGTAATGAGTAATGGGTTTCGCCTTAGTCTCCCCCTGAAACGAGGGGATTTTCTGCCAAAAGTGATTTAACATGGCGTTGGGGGGCGAATGCCGGTTGTGGCGCCGGCGGTGCATCTCCCCGCCTGTGATAACGTCGATGCCCGCGACCTGCTGGTCAAGGATGGCAGCCTGCATCGCGCGCATTTGGGCGTCGGCGAGATCGCCCTCAGTGAGATGTCCAAGCGTGACCATGCGGTCAAGCGCCTCATACCACCGAGGCACGCTGTGAGCCCCGACGACCGTCGTTGTGTAGGCTGGATAACGCGGCATTCCCCCGCTCACTTTTAGATGGCGTCCTTTAAACTATATGGTCGGGCCGCATTGGTGGCGAGTACAAAAGATGGAATCCGCTTGCATGATCAAATCGTTAGGGCGAAGCGTGATTACCCCAACGCTGCTTAATGGTTTTTGTTCCAACGGCGGGACTAGGGCACATGTTTCGCATGAGCCCTTGCGGGCTTGCCCCCGATCGGACGCGCGCTGACTTTGCCGAGGCACTGGTCGAGCTCCTTGGGCCTGCTGCAGCGATGCTGACTTCGGGTACCGCCGCCAGCGCGCATGGACACCGCGAAAGTACGAGATGCAGAAGAGCGGCTGTAACGATGTGGCCGGGAGGGCGAGATTGAGCGGGCGATGAGGCCGGCGAAATGAGGCAGCCTCACTCGCGTACTTTACCTGCGAGTTGTTCTTCCTTTTTGGCCAGCAAATCATAGGACTCTGCCAGCTGGATGTAGGAACTTCGTACCTCCAGCTCGGTCGCCATCCGCGCCAGCACTCGGCACTCTTCAGCGCGCGCTATCAAGGTTTCCACCTGAATAGAACGATGCTTCCTGATCTCCATCACGCGACTCCAATCCAGCCAATCGGAATCGAGCGCGAAATAGGGCAGGAGTGAGCACTCTTCAAGCCCCAGTGCTAAAAGTCAGCAAGGGCCGGACTGACAAGGCCGCGCGACGCATCGTCGAGATCGTCGGCGCCTTCGAGGGGTGCAGGACCACGTGAGAGCCAGGGTTGAATTGGAAGCCACTCAATTCCGATCGCGACTCCTGATTTCCGTTTCGGCCTGAAGCCAGAATTCCAGATCGCGATCCCTGGGACGGCCGTGTTGCTCCCATAGTTCGTGCGCGCGGGCAGCGATCTTTGCCTTGGCGCGCCTTTTACGCAAGATACGCGTTAACCGGACCCTCAACTCCTGAGCCCACGAACTGAGCCGCTCGACCGTCGTGGGATCAAGGACCCGCGAGGCGATCCGGTCCGCTTGTTCAATCTTCCTTTTAAGTTCCTGAGGATCGTCTTCGCCATCGTCCATGCGGCCGTCTCCGTCAAGATATGACGGTTGACGTCCCTGCTTTGTTCACCGGAGCCGACCGCGTGTAGATCGTAGATCGAGGACGAAGACTGGGGCTAGCTCGCCTCGGAGAGGCTGTGAGCTTGTCTAGTCGACCGACGCTTGGACCTTCGAGCACCACGTAAGAACTGCAAGCCTTGGACAGCAAGCTCCTGATCCGTTCCCGTCCTGCCTTCGAGGAACCTTCTGCAGCCGCTCACGCGCGGCTTCTTCTTGCTCGGGCGTGAGGTCCACCATCAGTACATAGGTCTGCATGACCCGTTCGATCGGCCTCGATGGCGGTTTTTGCTCCCTCTTTTTTCCATAACGCACCGACGGAACTGGAGTTCCGCGCTTTGGAACCAAGGGATGAGGTCATTACGAAAGACGCGGGCTGGGTCGCGAGATTAAGGCCTGGCTGAAACTCCTATTTGCAAAGGGATGCGCATGACGATTGCGGACATGCCAGAGGCGCTGGGTTGCCGCATCGCAGCAGAAGCCGGGGAAATCCTGGGGCTTCCACTTGACCGACTTCGACTGTGGCCAACTTGACGTCAACCGCGAGAGGGAAGCAGTGTGGCCTGCTGCCGAGCTTGTAGAAGCGCGCAATTGATCCTTTTCTTCGCTAATGGCTTATGGTGTGTCAGGACTACCTGACAAGTAGCGCCATCATCTCGCGCTGCAAAACCCAGTTGAGACCAGCGAACTGCCGCAGCTTATCGAACGGATGCTAGAGAGCAGCTGTGCTAACTCAATTCTCGCCGTTGAGACCCGAGAGCCGCCACAGAAAAGGTGATCTGTCGGGCGGCAGTGGTGATCGAACCGGTCTCCGCCAATAGTCTCCTCGAAACGGGAATTTTTCGGAATACGGCCGGAGATTTTCCGCGATTTCAGCCCTGAGTGGCGGAGACTGGGAGCCTGGAGACTAACTCAAGCGCCGGAAAAGCCCGGATTTCCGGGGCTGTGTGGCGCAGGTTGTGGACCTCGGCAAATTGCAGGACTGGGTGGCTGGCGACGCAGTCCGGATCGCACCCGTCTCCAGCCAAATTCCCTGCAAACAGGGAATTTTTCAGGGAAACTGGCGATTTCGGGCGCTCTGAGACCATCTCCTAGTCAGAAAACGCTGCATCACAGGGCCTCTCGCGCCCAATTCCCTGCTCCACCTAACAGGGAAATATTCTGGCTTAACAGCGTAACGTCAGATGACGTACAGGGAAATTCGAAGGTCTAGCCGCGCCCACCCGAAGCCACGACCGGCTCCGGAAGGTCGCAACGCATCGAGCGCGGCTTCGCGCTGCCGCGTTGGAACGATCACTCAAGCTCTGACAGGGAGGCTCCCAAAAGTCCGCGGCACCATCAATAGCGGATATCCGCCGGCGAGGTAGAAATGTCGGCTATGGGTCAAAGCAGACGTATGGACCTCAATTGCAGCGTTCCGGCCACCCGGCAGCCGTTTTGGCTCTCAAGCTAGTCGCCCTGGCTCAATCTACTTCCAAGGAGACCAGTTGCGTGAGTAGCCTACGAGTGCGAGGATTTAGCACGTAGCAACCCTTTTTTGGTCTCGCGATGAATCGGCTCGGCTTGAAATTGACTGTCACCACGTTCGCCCTTGCTGGCTGTTTCGTACTCCCAGCATCTTCTTTTGACGATGCCGCCCCATTTGGCTTCGCTTGGGGACCAGTCGACAAGGTCCCCAAGCCATCGCTGGCGGCTAAGGACGCGAATGTTACAGTACTGCTATATCGACGCGATCGACTGCCAGTCGATGGAATGCCTGATACCGAATTAGTTCTGCTTGATATTTGCAAGACCGAAGGACTTCAGCAGGTAAGCTGGGCGAGTAGAGCTCTTTCCGCGGACGAAGCAGTTGCCAAATTCGCGCAGGTCGTTGCCAAAAGCGTGGAACGGTACGGAGAAAGCAAGGTTACGCCTGAAGGCTCACTCGCTTGGAGAAATAGGCGGATTGAAGCCGTAAGCGTTTCCGAGCCAGACGGGAAACACCGACTTCTTATGGTTAGCCGGGGTCCAGATTTTGATCCGTGTTCAGCCGAGCACGACTTAGCTTCGCATCAAGCCTTGCGAAGTCGTTGGTTGCACCGGCCGGAGCTTCCGAATTAGTCGAAGGATCGAAGGAACGATGCCGGCAGTCAAACTACCGGACAGCTGGTTTTCTTTTGCATTTGAATTGCTGGGTCTCAGTGGTCAGCCGATGCACTGACCTGCACGGAGTGTTTGCGGGTGGAACGTAGGTGGGTGAAATTGGTGTTGCTCTTCCAGATGCACGAGATTCAGCATGCTGTAAGCAGAACAGCATAAGGCATAGCGCTATCAGCATTGCAGCGAGTATCTTCAACATCTGTCTACGAATCGGACGAACCGAGGAACTCTATGGAATTTGTTTAGCCAGCAACGCGTAGGCTCGAGTTCAGGACATGCCGGATGCTCAATACTTCCAAACGCTGCGTGCGCCGATCAGAACGGCATTTCGCACACGCTCTCCTGGGATCTGCGGATCCGGATTTACAGGCGCGCCGCTAGGATTGATCACGACGGCAACATTGGGCTGGATGGTCCAGCCCGGCTTTAGGGACACTGAATAATTGAACTCGAACGAAAGCTCGTAATTGCGCCGCACCGTCGGCAGTCCGCTGAAGAAGGCGGTGTCGGCATCGAGCGCGTTGATGCGGGGCGAGATATGCGTGTAGAGGAAGGAAACACCGAACGCATCATCCGGCCGGCTTTTAATCATGCCGTTGAAAATCAATCCGCCATCGAGGTACCAGTCGGAGAAGTTGCGATCACCGGGACTGGCGCTAACGCGAGCGAATGAGAGCACACCAGTATTGGCGTCGGCGCCCGGTGGGCGGTAAAGCTGCTGGTCGATGACCGCGTAAACGCCGCTGTTGCCGCGAAAGCGCCCGGCGACCCGATTGCTGAAAGGACTCGCGAGAGACACCCCGGCAGTATCGAAGCGCTGATCGTCAAAAGCCCCAAAATGGTGCCAGCCTCCTAAACGGACACCACCCGCAAGTCCGACAGCGTCGCGCGCCTGATTATAACTCTGCTGAACCTCCGCTATCAGGAAGGGCGGATCGTTGACCCGAAAATTCAGTCCATGCCGGTTACGTAGTTCGGGATCATTGAGGCCGGGACCAGCTGGATCGCCATTGAGCAGGGACACAAGGACCGTCATCCCTGGCTTGGGTTCCACCTTCAAGCGAAGTCCGGGCGTGGAGAGCGGATAAGCGGCCCCGCCGCTCGGAATGTTGACCGCCGGGTTCGTCGGCCAATCGCTCGAATTGAAAAACGAGAAGTACTGGCTAAACAAAAACTCGGTGTCGACGACGAGTTGTCCGGCACGAAATGAGGCCTTGCCGTCCCAGAAGGACTGTTCAAGCCAGAGTTCGGACAGTCGCGTTGTAGGAATGGCTTCGATGTTGGAGATGGTGTTGAGGTTGCCCACGAGTTCGCGGCTGGGGCCACGGCTGCCGTGAAGTTGCAAGATATTGGTATAGGCAGTCAGTCCCGGAAGCCCCGCGATCTTTTCCAGATCGAACCCAACGATTGTCTCAAGCTTACCGGACAATATGGTGCCGCGCTTGATGCCCCCTTGAACGTTGGAAAGCACATCCTCGGTGAGAATGACGCCGAAAACCACCCCATGGTCCTTGAGCCATTTCCTCGTTTGGACGAGCGGGCTGTCCGGGGGCAGCGTCGACTCCAGCGATGGCTTTGGCGGCAAGTCCGCTACCGATTGAGCGAGCGCGGGCGCCGGGACGCATAACCACATTAGCAACAGGGCAGAATGTGGCCGGAACGGCATGAGCGGGGGTCCAGAGAGTCGTTCCGGTATTCCATAGACGTGTGTCACCGATTTGAAATCTTTTTTTGCGGTGTGACCGCCTTGGCCTTTTCAGGAGGGGGTACGTGCGAATTAGTTGCAATTAACTGCGATGTTGTTTATTTCTTGCGAATGAGTTGCAATAGCAGGTAAAACGTGGAGATTCGAGGAAAAAGGTGGTGTCGAATTTGCGGGGCTGGGGTCCTGATGCTTGCGGGCGCATCGGCGCAGGCGGCCGATCTCAAGCTGCCGGTGAAGGCACCCTATCTGCAGCCCATGCTCGACTGGAGCGGATTCTATGTCGGCGGACATTGGGGGTACACGGGGGGAACTGCAAATGTCACCGTGATCGATCCGATAGCGGCCGACACCGGCAAGAAACTCGGCAGCATGTTTGGTGGCCTGCAGATTGGCTACAACAACTTCCTCGCTTCGGGCCTTATGCTTGGCGTCGAAGGCGACCTGACGTTCCCGAATTTCCTCAATGGCGACGAGGTAGCGTGGACCAGGACCACGGCGCGCGGTGGGCTGGACGAAAAGATCGACTATGTCGGCAGGCTGCGCGGGCGTATCGGCTATGCCTTTAATCCGTTTCTTCTCTATGCCACCGGCGGCTTCGCCTGGTCGCAGGCCCGCTTCATCGAAACTTCCGATCTCACCGGCGACGAGGACAAGGTTTTACGCCAGCGTGCGGGGTGGACGGCCGGCGCCGGTGTCGAGGTTGCGATCGCGCCAGACTGGAGTGCCAAGCTGGAATATCTCTACGACAGGTTCGGCACGATCTCCGCGACAATGCCCTCCGGTGCGCAGGCGACGTCGAGCTTCGATATCCACACCGTGCGGCTGGGCCTGAACTGGCACATGGCACAAATCGGATTGGGCACCCAATCGGCTGCGAGCTACGCAAAGCCGGTGATCGAAGGCGAGAACTGGAATGTGCATGGCCAGTACACCTTCATCGGCCAGGGCTATCCGAGCTTCCGTTCTCCCTATCAGGGAGCGAACAGCCTGACCGGAAGCAAGCAGGCACAGAACACGCAAAGCGCTACTGCATTCGCCGGCGTGCGTCTCTGGGAAGGCGCCGAGTTCTACATCAATCCGGAATTAATGCAGGGCTTTGGATTGAGCGACGTCCATGGTCTGGCTGGCTTCTCCAATGGCGAGGCGCAGAAGTCGAGCTTCCCAGTGCCGCGCCTGAACGTTGCGCGCGCATTCCTGCGGCAAACTTTCGGACTCGGCGGCGAACAGGAGACGATTGCCGACGGCCCCAACCAGCTCGGCGGCAAGCAGGACATCTCACGCATCACCATCACCGCAGGCAAGTTTGCAGTGCCCGATGCCTTCAACGGCAACGTCTACGCCTACGATCCGCGTACGACTTTTCTCAACTGGAATATTTATGGCGGCGGATCGTATGACTGGACCATGGATAAGCTGAGCTGGACTTGGGGCGGCTTCGTCGATTTCAACCAGAAGAACTGGGCGTTCCGCACCGGCTATTTCCTGCTGCCCACCGTCTCCAACTACAACAGCTTTGACACTCATGCCCCCGAGCGCGGCCAGTACACGGTCGAGCTGGAGCTGCGCTATCAGTTGTTCTCGCAGCCGGGCAAGTTGCGGCTGTTCGGCTGGCTGAACCATGGCTACATGGGCGGATATCTCGATGCGCTGGCGCTGCCGCCGAGTAGCCCGAACTACCCCGACATCACGCTGACGCGCCGCGTTCGAACCAACTACGGCTTCGTTGCCAACCTCGAACAGGCGATCACCGCGGACCTCGGCGTATTCTCGCGCGCGACGTGGAGCCCCGGAAAGACCGAGATCATCGGCTGGACTGATTGCAGCGAGAGCCTGTCCTTCGGCACGGTCCTGGCCGGCACTTCGTGGGGACGCGCCAATGACAAGATCGGCGTTGCCGGTGTCATCGAGGGACTCTCGTCGGAAGCTCGCGCCTACTTTGCCGCTGGAGGTCTCGGCATCCTGATCGGCGACGGAGCGCTCAACTATCGGCGGGAAAAGATCCTCGAGGCCTATTATGCCTACAGCATCAACAAATGGGCCACCCTAACGGCGGACTATCAATTCATACAGAATCCCGGATATAACTCCGATCGCGGGCCAGTGCATATTTTCTCCGGAAGGCTGCATGCCGAATTTTGAATTCTGGCAGCGATCAAGGACTAAGAACATAAGCTTCAACGGGTTTTGGGTCAAAACCAAACTTCAGAGTCAACTGAAGTCGTTTGCGCTTAGGGCCAACGGCCGAGACTTACCCGCCCGGCTTGAGAGGCTGCTGTGGGGTCGAGCTCCGCTGTGACGTACAGGTGGGTGGATCACCGGCACGGGGGCCGCCGCGCAGTTAGCTCCTAATTTGGGCCACGCCGCGAGCCGATCAAACAGGGCGGATACATATCAGCGACCTCCGCAACCTGCGCACAATCTCTATTGCGAAAACGCAGCTGGTTCGTACAGGTCAGTTGCTGACATTGCCCACCCAAAGGCGGGCATCCCCTCTCCCTCCGAAGCAGACCTCGCTGAAGCCGGTCACCATGTCAACTTTGCGCCAACAGCGGAAGTGCTAAGTGACACATTCTTCGTGCTGCGCCGGCCTCGCGGCACCAGTCATCACGGCTTTGTCGCGATCGCGCAGAAAAGCTTCGACCTGTCGACGATTCGCGCCTGCGCAAAGCCGGCAGCGGCCAGCGACTCTGCAACGCCCTCCTTTGGCTGACCAGAATTGACAGTGAAGCCGAGCGCGACGTGGCCGCCATGCTTGAGCACGCGTCGTATTTCCCGCAGTCCCACGCCAGCATCCGACCACGTCTGCATCGAATTGATCGCGAGCGCCTTATCGAACGTCTCGTCTGCGAACGGCAGCCTTTCTACCGAGCCGTAGCGCAGATCAACCCTACGGGTGCGCAACGCTTCGGCGTTGCGGGCCGCCGCTTGCCTGACCATTTCCTGCGACTGATCGACTCCTGCAACCGATCCGAGGGGACCGCGATGCAACACCAGTTGAATGGCGACGCCGGGCCCGAAACCGACCTCCAGGACCTTGTCACCCGGTCGAACATCGAGCAGCTCGATGACTTGCGCTGCGGCATCTCGGTTCACGTGCGCCATCATGACCCCACCAAGCCGTCCCAGGATGCCCTCGGGACGACCGAACATGCGGATCAGGAGTTTGCTCACCCAAGCCATGAGTTTGATCTCCAACGAAACGATGGAAGCCGACGCCCGCTCCTGCGTCCCCGGCACATGTGATCGCCGCGCTTCCTCCTCAGCGGGCGGCTGGGTCTTCTTCGGTCGATTGCCGGCCTCAAGCGCGGCCCGGCCAAGAAGTGCCGGCCATGGCTTGAGCTAGACGCAGAACTGGCCGCCGATGTCCGGAATGGAACAAGCTTGGTGCGATAGCATCGTGAAACTCGAAGTCGATCAGGCGAAGCGACTTCAGCAGCGGCCCAGCGATGAAAGCGAACCCGAGACCAAACGCAAACAAGCCGGGCACGTTCCGCAAAAAGCGTGACCAAGCATATTGAGCAAGGTCGGGACTCCGAGCAAGGCTGTAGGACAACATCAGACCGGAAAGGACGCGCTTACCGCGTGTTGTCCTAGGCTGAACGGAGTGATCACAACCAGAGGCTCCGCCGAGCCGTCCCCAACTTGCAACGAGTGCGAATGTGATATCACAACCGAAAGCGGAGCAAAAAGCCGTACCAGATTGAATGAGTTCCGGTCGCTATCGAGGATCTCGGCTAGTAGCTGGCGATTTCGCATTCATCGGCGTGGTTCGAGCGACCCAAAGACGCCTCTCGCCAATGATTGAAACGGCTCATCGCTAAAATATGCTAAATGGCCAGAAGGCTACGATGAAGTTTAAACTTCCGATCTTACCGGCAGTTCGCTATCAGGTGACCATCGTGACCAAATTTCGAGTGGCTGACCGCGTTCGACTAAGTGCGCTTGGCCAGAAGCGCGCGCCAAGAGCGCGAGCTTCCACCGGGGAGGTGGTCCACATACCGCGACACAAATCCAGCGGCCAAACGCTTGAGGTTCTCTTCGATGGAAACACTCGACCAACCCGAATCCATTGGTCATATATCGAGATAGACGAAGCGCGCAGCTAGGGTCGCGCCGCGCGGCGAAACGATGGGGAGGGATTGAAGCATGCTTTCGGTTCTTGGCAACCGCACTTACCGGCACTTGTTCGCCGCGCAGGTCATCGCCCTGATCGGTACCGGACTGATGACGGTCGCGCTCGGCCTCCTTGCCTACAAGATCGCAGGGGAAAAGGCCGGCGCCGTGCTGGGCACCGCGCTCGCCATCAAGATGATCGCCTATGTCGGCATCGCCCCGGTCGCGGGAAGCCTCGCCGGCTATGTGCCGCGCCGGCCGTTTCTGATCGCCATGGATCTGGTGCGTGCCTCGGTCGCGATCGCGCTGCCGTTCGTCACCGAGGTCTGGCAGATTTACCTTCTGATCTTCCTGCTGCAGTCGGCTTCCGCGTCGTTTACGCCGACATTCCAGGCGACCATTCCGGACGTGCTGCCCGACGAGGGCGACTACACGCGCGCCCTTTCGCTGTCGCGGCTGGCCTACGATCTGGAGAACCTGCTCAGTCCGACGCTGGCGGCCGCCCTCTTAACGGTGATTTCCTTCAACATGCTGTTTGCCGGGACCGTGATCGGCTTTCTCTGCTCCGCCGCGCTTGTGGTTTCGGTGACACTGCCCTCGGTCGCGGCCAAGTCCGACGCAAGCCAGTCGTTCTTCGACAAGACGACCAAGGGCATGCGAATCTATCTGGCCACGCCAAGGCTGCGCGGATTGCTTGCGCTGAACCTCGCGGTTGCCGCCGCCGGCGCCATGGTGATCGTCAACACCGTCGTGCTGGTGCGCGGGATACTGGGACGTCCCGACAGCGACGTCGCGATTGCACTCGCCTGCTTTGGAGGCGGCTCGATGCTGGCGGCACTGATGCTGCCAAAGCTGCTCGATCGTCTTCCCGATCGCGCCGTGATGATTTCAGCCGCCGGCATGCTGACGGTGCTGCTGCTCGCGGCTGCGATCGTGCTTCGCGGCGGAGCCGGAATGATCTGGCCCTCATTGCTCGCGTTGTGGGCCCTGATGGGAATCGGATATAGCGCGGTGCAAACGCCGACCGGCAGGCTGCTGCGGCGCTCCGCGCAGGCAGAGGATCGTCCTGCGGTATTCGCGGCGCAGTTTGCACTGTCCCATGCGTGCTGGCTGCTGACCTACCCGGTTGCCGGATGGTTTGGCAGTGCCATCGGCCTGCCTGCGACGGCGCTCGTGCTTGCCGCGATCACGTTCGCCGGTGTCGCGGCGGCGCGAATCCTCTGGCCGGCTGACGACGCCGATGTGATCGCGCATGAGCACCCCGAACTTGCGCCTGATGATCCACATCTGGCGGGTGCTACGCAGCAACGTCACGCCCATGTCTTCGTCATCAACGAGCACCACCGCCGCTGGCCCAACGATGCCTGAAGAACCTCATAAGGCTCACCGCGTTGAACGTCTGGTTTGATACGATCTCGGACGCGCAACGCGCGCTCTATGCCAGCGCTGTCGGCGCGCTGAAGATGCTGCAAGACGGCGGAACCGAAGCGCTGCCTCCGCTGGCCGCCGCCGCCTTTGCATTCGGGATGCTGCATGCCCTGCTGCCGGGACATGGCAAGGCGGTTCTCGCATCGTATTACGCGGCCGACGGTAACTGGCGAGGAGCACTTGGTTCAACCCTGCTGCTGATTTCGACACATGTCGGATCCGCCGTCGCGCTCGTCCTCTCCGGATACGCCATCCTCAAACATACGCTCGGCGGTGCCGGTCGCGCGCCGGCGCTCGAACTGGCCAGCCAGGTCCTGATCATCCTGATCGGCGGATGGCTGTTGTGGCGGGCATTGCGCCGCCGTCCACATGGCCATGGGCAATCCGCACCCTTGCTTGCGGTCGCGACCGGGCTCGTGCCGTGCCCGCTGACCACCTTCATCATGACCTATGCGGTCGTTCACGGCGCGGTCAAATGGGGCTTGCTGCTGTCGGGCCTCTTTACGGCGGGAATGATCGTCATGGTCGCGATCTTTCCGCTTGCGGCAGTGGTCGCCCGGACCAAGCTGGTGCCGGTGATGGCGCAGACCGAAACGATCCGCAGCCGCGTCGAACTCGGACTGGAAACATCCGCGGCGATCGCGCTGATGGCGCTGGGCGCCTGGCCTTTGCTTGGCAGGTAGAACCGACGACAACGTCTTGCTTCGCTCGACTAGAGACGATCCGGGCAAAAGTTGCACGCACGAACTCGTCGGGCAGGCCAACGCTTACAGCTACGAGAAATCCCGGAGCTTCGCTTTGCCCGTTCTCTAGCGCTTCAATTTCTCGGCAGCGTTTTGAGACCGTTCAGCGCCAAATTACGAAAGGCCTGGTCAATATCCCTTGGCGATTCCCATGCGCCGGCGATCTCACGACCGACACAAACGCGCCGACGGCGAACCGGACAGCGATTTCAGGACCCCCGCTTCGGGAAGCCTTCTTCCGCTCGGCCAACTTCTGCGCGCACCAATTCCGAAAGCAGCTCCTTAATCTTCTCTATGACGATTAGTCCTGCCCGCCCGCATATCATCGCGCGGCGCATCGAGGCGTGCCTGAATCGGGCGCGGGCAAAACTGCCTGGCTGATGCTGATCGGAAGCGGGCGTGGGCGTTCGATCCTCCCCACAAGGGGCAGAACCAAAAAGAAGTGGGCGAAATAGTACGCGGCCCCAATCCGGCTGAGCGTCAGCCAGACGCCTTCAGGCGCCTGCTCTCCCGCGTAGGTGAGCAACACGCAGTCCGCGACCAAGATCCAGAAGAACACGCGAAAGACTGGCCGAAAACGCCCTGAACGCACAGAGCTGGTGTCGAGCCATGGCAACAAGAACAACACCAAGACAGAACTCGCCATTGCGAAACGCCGAGCTGCTTGCTCGGGATAGCCCGGAGGATGGCGTAGTACGGGAGCAGGTACCACTCAGGCACAATTTCGGCCGGTGTAACAGCAGGATTTGCGGGAATGTAATTGTCCGGATTGAGCAGCGCGCTCGGCTCGTAGAACACGAACCAGCCAAAGACCAGGAAAAAGACGGCCAGGCCAAGCAGATCCTTCACCGTGTAGTAGGGATGGAACGGGATCGTGTCGCCTGTGTCCTTGGCATCGATGCCCGTTGGATTGTTCGAACCGAAACGGTGCAGTGCGACGAGATGAAGGCCAGCGACCGCAACAATGACGAACGGCAGGAAATAGTGCAGCGCATAGAGCCGGTTCAAAGTCGGATCGCCCACGGCGAACCCGCCCCATAACCAGGTAACAACGCTGTCGCCGACCCCTGGAATTGCCGAGAACAGGTTTGTTATGACGGTTGAGCCCCAAAAGCTCATCTGTCCCCAGGGCAGCGTGTAGCCACAGAAGGCAGTTGCCATCATCAGCAGCAGGATGACTACCCCGAGCCACCAAAGCAGCTCCCGCGGCGGCTTGTATGATCCGTAGTAGAGACCGCGGAAGATGTGGATATAGACCACCGCGAAGAACATCGATGCGCCCGTCGTGTGGATGTATCGAATCAGCCACCCGTAGTTGACATCACGCATGATATGCTCGACGGACCTGAATGCGCCGTCGCCGGTCGAAACATAGTGCATCGCGAGCACGATGCCGGATGCGATCATGACAATGAGCGTGATGCCCGCGAGCGACCCGAAATTCCAGAGATAGTTCAGGTTTCGCGGTGTTGGGTAGGCGTGCAGCTCGTGGTGCAGGAATGTGAAGATGGGAAGCCTGTAGTCGATCCAGCGAATAATCGGATTCGAAAAGCCGGTGTTCTGCCGGGCCACGCTTTCGTCGATGTGCGATGACATGCTGGTTTCTCACTTTTATTCGAGCATCTGCTCGCGTGCGCCATTAGCCCGCAGCGAGATCACCTCGGGGTTCGCCATATCGACGCGCGGCGGCTTGAATGTCGCCGCGCGTCGTGGTTCACGGGCTTCAGCAAACGTGACGTTGTTCAGTCATCATCATCGTCATCGTCGGTTGCCCGCAACCGACCGTTCTGCGCGTTGACGACGACCTTGCTGGCCTGTCCGTTCTTCGAACCGACGGCTTCGATGTATCGTCCTTCACGCACAGTCTGCACGTTTGACCAGCCATCAGATTGCAGCTTCTGACGCACCTGATCTTCGTTGACGGGTTGATCGCCTGCTATGAACGCAGGGCCCTGGGTCGGTCCTGCGGTCACCACCGCGATGCCCGTCATACCCACCAGCACCAGGCCAGTGACTGCCCATAAAAGTTTGCGACTCATCGAGTTCTCCTTTTTCTCGTCGAGACTAATGCCCCAAATCGAACACATCTCCCGTCAGGGCTGGTACGCCTGGACCGAACAGGTGAATGAATTGAAATTTTCAGCGTCGCATCAGAACCGGTCGAGGCGGCGGGCGCGTTTGGCGCCAGAGATCTCGCTTTACCGATTCAGTTGCGGCAACGGCACAGATGGCCGGCATCCGAGAGATAGCGCCCGAACGCTGCCGCGCTTTCGCAGCGCTGCGCAAATCGGCTCGGAGTCGTTCTAAGGAGAGAGGGTTGATAGCGGGCATGCGGCGTCCTTGGTGAAACACTGGACGCGATTCTTGGGCATGTCGCCTCGTGGGGAGATCGCTTCCCCATGGCGCGCAAGTAGGGCCGCGCCTACAAATTGTCAACCAGAAGAAGATGAGCAGGAAGGCTTCTCGCTGAAGCGTGATCATAGAACTCGCGAGGGGAACACACTCGGACGCGGTTCGTGATCAATCGCTCTTATCTCTCATTGGACGCAACGATCAGCTGAGGTTCTTAAGTCGGTGCAGAGTCGCTCGGTGCTTCCGCAAGCAGCCAATCGCGGAAGGTGACGATCTTAGCAAGGGTTGCCTTCGGGCAGATGCATCCAATGCTGTGTTCACGCAAGGATGATTGATGCGGTGCCCACCCCTTCGAAGGCCAAGCGTTGGAAAAGTTGGTCGACATCCGCGGGAGAGAGGTTCGTTTCTTCGTCAAGCCACCAGCGCATGACTCCGGTGAACGCGCCGACGACGAAGCAGGTGGTGACCTCAAGCGTACTGCCTTCAACCCCGAAGCTCGCGAGTTCGAGGCGGACCTGTCCACTGATCCAGTCATGGATCTCTTCCGGCATCTCTCGCTTTCTCCCGCCTGTCAGTGACCGGTGCATCTCGCGCGCGGCGAGTGCGTGCCTGAATGCCGGACCACTGAAGGCAAAGCCTCTGGCGTTTGGTGGCGAATTCTGGGCGTCGGCACGCACATTCATGGCTTTCAAGTGCTCGTCGATCGTTGCCTTCCTCAGGTAGTCCTTGTCGGGATAGTGCGTGTAGAACGTCGAGCGTCCCACGTCGGCTTCCCTGCAGATGTCCTCGACTGTAACGGTCGCATAGCCCTTGTCGGCAGTCAGTTTGAACAGTGCCTCCTGTAAGAGGCTACGGGTTCTGGCGACCCGGCGATCGATTGATCCGGCTGGCACTGAAGGCGTCCTTTTTTCCTGGTCACAGGGCGCCCAACTGTCCAATACTGAGCGCTTCGGTGCGTCGCGGCCAGTAATACCGATACTGGACACAGCGTCCAGTATCCTATGCTCCTTGGATAAGTCGTGCGAGCCCCCTGACAGGAGACGATGCAATGCACCAGGGCCTCTTCGCAACAATTCACAAAGGACGCGGATGGTTGGCGGCCATCGTCGCCGTCAAAGCGGCCATAGTTGTTACTGCGCTGATCCTGTTGGGGTGGGCAGATTCTTTCTTCCTTCCAGGCGCTCCGGTGCTGTTGCTTCATGCCGGCGCGCTCGTGGTTATCGCGGTCCTATTGATACTGATACTGCCAGTGACGCATCGTTTGATGGCCGCCAGGGCAGCCCGGCCGGCCTTGGACGAGCCGAGGACGCCGCATGTCGGAATCTTGCTCCACTCCGCCGCGCTCTACGACACGCTGGTCTGGATACTGACCTTCGGCCGCGAGCGTGCTTTCCGCGAGAGGATGCTGAGCTTCGCCAAGCTGAAACCCGGAGAAGCCGTCCTCGACGTCGGCTGCGGCACAGGTACGCTTGCGCTGCTCGCCAAGAAGATGGTTGGACCTGAAGGACGCGTGGACGGGGTAGATGCGTCCGTTGAAATGATCGCGCGCGCAACGGCAAAGGCGCGGCGGGCACGGCAGGAACTCACCTTTTCACACGCGACTGCCCAGCAATTGCCCTACACGGACGGAGAGTTCGACGTCGTCCTCAGCACGCTGATGTTCCACCATCTGCCCAAGGCAGGGCGCGCGCAATGCTGCAGGGAAGCCTTCCGCGTGTTGAAGCCGGGCGGCCGCGTTGTGATCGTCGACTTTGCAAAGCCGCCGCGCCAGAAGCGCACTTTCAAGCTCCACCGGCACGGACATGCCGATCTGGACAAGGTCGCCGTCGACATTGGACAGAGCGGATTCGATGTCGTCGAGCAAGGTGATGTCGGGACCAAGAAACTCCGCTATCTGATAGCCCGAAAACTCGCTTCTGAAGATCCAATTGCCGAGAAATTGTAGGCGGACGTCACGTTGCAGCTGTTTTCCGAATGAACGGCATCCCCAGGTCAGACCGTGCGTACAATTGTAGCAACAGAGCGCGAAAGCCTATCCGCCATGTTTGGAAGCGTGACGGACCTCTAAAGCGGACCTTGAATTGTGCGCTTACCCTATCGCCTTCTCTGCTTCACTTCAGTTCTTCACGACGACAATCAGTGGCTGGTCCCTGGCAGCTCTGCTGTGCACGACCAATGCCTTAACGCTTGCGCTGGTACTTTCATTGCGGGCGAGATGGACGAGATCGGCCGCGATGATCCCTGCTTCTCCGGCGTTCAGGCGAGTTATGCCTGCTCCTTCGACTTCCACGACAAGGCTTCCTTCGAACACATGAAGTAACTCCTGCGCACCGGGATGCTTGTGCCATGGAGCGGCCGCGCCGGGTGCGAAGTCGGCGACACTGACAATCGTCTCCTGGACGGTGTCGCCCTGACCTTCCAGGTCCTTTCGGAGTATCTGGGTCAGCTTCGGCGCTGTTTGCGTCTGTGCCCAGGCGCTCGTCGGCGCATAGGGAAGCGCTGCTGCCGCTCCAGCGAGGTAAAGCAATTCACGGCGGATCAATTTCATGTTCTGCCTCTCGAGCTTCTCGGCGGTTGCGGGTCCCTCGTCTTGCTGTGCGCTTCGGGATACCGAATGAACACCGTGCTCGGGCGGAAATTCCGGGAGTCGATTCCGCCAGGCTCTGGATGTTGTGCCTAATCCGCCAGTCCCGATGGAGACTGCGGCGTCCCCCTTCGTGAGGAGGTTGGGCTCGCGATTTCCTTGGCGAGTCGCTTCAAGGAGCGGCCGAAAGTCTCGGTACGCGCAATGAGCGGCAGAAGCCATGTTCGGCCCAACACCGCCGTTAGCGAGAAGAGAAATCGGGTACAGCGAGAGCCCCGCTTGCCGACGGTGTGGCTCGCGGCAGGCGAGCCTTCAACGGCTTACGCCGCTTGACGCAGCGCCCGTACCGCCGTCGTATATCTGAGCAAAGGCCCCTCCTCCGGATCATCGCCCTGGAAATGAATCGCTGCGTGAGCCGGAATTTTGCGCGGCTTTCCGTGGTGTTTCAAGGAAGCAGTCTCGATCGCTTGCAAACGGGAATCTTCCGCAAACGCAGTCAGAGCCGCAAGCTCCGCAGTGCTCGCACCGCCTGAGCGCCATGATGCCTCCAACACTCCTGATCGCCATCGTCCGCGCCCATCGATGCCTTGTCCGACGTCGTAATTACGACGTGTGGCCAAGAAGCCGGGATACCTGGCAGCGTTGCGGTCATATGTTCGGGCTTGATCTACGGCGAGCCTCGCCTCCCCTTCCATCGGGAGACTTTCGAGTGCCGCCCAGCCGCCGCGAACGCAAATGAGGTGGGAACCGCCATAGACCAGAAGTCCGTGATTATTGGTAACCGACCGCTGCGTACCATGATAGGCGATCGACAGGCCGGCGACGATCGTGCAACCAACACTACGGGTTATTACCCGGCGCAGGTTTGCTTCAAGCGCGAGCCCATGAGATTGGAGCTTCTCCGCTGGCAAGGTCTCCAGAAAAGCTTCCAGTTCAGCAATGCTCCTGATGACGGTTTGCCCGTGACCGCCATCGGCCAGGGGCTCCTTCACTCGAACCGGCCCCAGGGCCTGTAGCCGCTTCGCGGCCAATTTTGCATCGTCAGCGCTATAGGCCGTGTAACCCGGGAGGACCGCATTGCGGACGCCATTTGCGAAGGCAAATGACCAGCCGCGCGGTCGCGCCGCGTGCTCGCGCACGAGCCGATGCGTGATTGCTTTGGTTTTGACGAATGGATATGGCACCACTGCGCCATAAACTTGATCCGGCGAATGAATTCCGAGATCCCGCGCCTCTTCGAGCATGAGCGTATCGCTGGGAACGAAAAAGAGGCGGGCAGCCACATGCAGCTGCGGATCGTACTCACCCACGAATCGATAGCCGCTAAGGCGAGCGATGCTCTTGGCCACTTCGGATAGCGTGATTTTCTCGTGCGCGTACATCGGAGCGCCCGATCGAGGGAAATGGACGGCCACGGCGGTGCATGCCGCTGATAGCCGTGTCCGGTCGGACTTCTGCTGAAAGGGGGAAGGGAATTTGGGTCGGTCCATGGTAACCATCTCGACAAACTGAGGAGCTGGTCAGTGCTTGGACGGAACCCGTCTGACGGGGAGACTGCATTTCCCCGTTCGATTAACCTAGGGAGCGGGATCGACCGCCGCAAGACGCGCTAAATGTCAACCATGCTGACCGCCAGCGGGCTTGAACGCCGGGCCCATTTTGGCACGCTAAAGATGGAGTAACCGATGAATGCATGGGCCGCGAGGATCGCTGCGGCAGGAGTGTTCTGCACCGGGATGCTGGCTGCTGCAGACGCAAATGCCGACATGCTCGTGCTCAAGTGTTCGATTGGCGGTCAAGTGGCACCTGCGCCGTTCAACGTCGACCTGACGAACAGGACCATCAATACTGGAAAAGGAGCCATTTCCGCCGAGGTGAATGGCCGCGCCGTCAGTTGGCGCGAAGAAGGCGTTTTACGGACAATCAATAGGGACACCTATGCAATGTTTCGTCAGTTGCCTGATGGCTCTTTCTTTCAGATCGGGACGTGCCGACCGTCGGAGGGATGACAAGCCCGACTGTGTGATCGCCTATTGTGTTGCCATCTACCATCTCCTCGCCATAGAATGCGCGCCTGTAGGCATCGGTCGTTTCTCCGATGAACCTAGCCGGGTCTCACGCAGGCACCCGGTTCCAACAGACGGTTTCGTCCCAAGCGCTGCTCCTAAGTCCCCGCTCTCTGCGGGGAAGGAGTACGTGTATGGGCATCAAATCGTTACCCCAATCGACTTTACGTCCCCCGGCGCCACGCTCGCTCGCGCCAGGCTGCGAGCGCGGGCTGGCGGGCACCCGACCAGATCATCGTGTTCGACAGCAGCGGCACTGGCATCCAAGACGTTGCGGCGGCAGCTTGTGCTTATTTACGAGGTCGCTCGCGACCGTGGCCTCGGCGTCCGCTGCAGCCTGACGTAAATCGCGAGAGGAGCGTTTTCCATGTCCGAACCCACAGCTCACCTTGGCCGAGTCGCTATTCTGTGGCGGGGCGACGAAGCGGCACGCCGCAGCGCCTCGGCAGAGACCGGCCGGTTCGCCTCCGTGTTCGCAGCACTCGCCGATCTCGGCGTCGATGCGAAGCCGGCGGTCTATGAGGACGATGTCCTCGACGACGTGCGCGCCCAACTCGTCACGGTCGATGGCGTGCTTGTCTGGGTCAACCCGATTCACGAAGGGCGCAACCGCGCCACGCTCGATGCGCTGCTGCGCGAGATCGCCGCACGCGGCGTCTGGGTGAGTGCGCACCCCGATGTGATCCTCAAGATGGGCACCAAGGAGGTGCCCTATAGTACCCGTACGATGAGCTGGGGCTCCGACACGGCGCTGTATCGAACCGCAGAGGCGATGCGAGCTGAATTGCCTGCACGGCTCGCTTCCGGCCCGCGCGTGATCAAGCGCAATCGCGGCAACGGTGGCCAAGGCGTCTGGAAGATCGAAGTTCTACCAATTCGACCGATGATCCGCGTGCTGGATGCCACGAAGGACGCACCTGAGGAACTAGCGCTGAACGAGTTTCTCGATCGGTGCATCGAGTATTTCGAAGATGGCTGCGTGATCGATCAACCGTTCCAGACGCGCCTGACCGAAGGTGTGGTGCGCTGCTATATGGCAGGTGATCGCTGCGCCGGCTTTGGCCATCAGAAGGTCAAGGCTCTGGTCGACACGCCGGCCGCGCGCGCCGAGGCCGGACCACGGCGCTACACGTCCAACGCCGATCCGCGCTTTCAGCGACTGCGCCGGTTGATGGAAGACGAGTGGGTCCCGCAGCTAACCTCGTTGCTGGGTATCCCGCGACGCGATCTGCCGATGATCTGGGACGCGGACTTCATGCTTGGCCCAGCCGATGCCGACGGGGCCGATAGCTACGTGCTTGGCGAGATCAACGTCAGCTCGGTGTTCCCGATCCCAGACGAGGCGCCGGCAGAGATCGCCCGCCGCGTTGCGGCTCGCCTGCGGTCCGAGCTTTGAATAGTTCGAGGAGATTAGCAATGCTCAAGCCGTTGCTGGCGCAGGTACTCGTTTCGACTCGCTCTAGCTTGCAAGCCGGGTGGCCTGACAGGGAGACTCGTGCGGGTGCACTAGCCGGCATCTTCGTTCAATGCAGGGTGTCGATTTGTCCCGAAAGGTCATAGACGATCATGCTTACGGTCATCGCCCTCACGCGTCTGCACATCTCCGCTTCGTTTGAGTTGAAGGACGGCGAATGCATCGCCCTGCAGGGACCTTCCGGCGTCGGAAAGAGCCTGCTGCTTCGCTCCATCGCCGATCTCGACCCCAACGAAGGAACGGTCAAACTGGACGGAATGCTCAGAGAAGCCATGCCCGCCCCGCTCTGGAGAAAACAGGTGACCTACCTCGCCACCGAACCGGGTTGGTGGGCAGATACTGTGGAGGAGCACTTTAGCCGCTGGGACTACGCCATTCCGCTCGTCGGGCGATTGGGATTACCGCCCAGTTGCGGGACCTGGCCGATCCAAAGACTTTCCACCGGAGAGAGGCAACGGCTAGGGCTTGCGCGGGCGCTGATGCTGCGATCACGGGTGCTTCTGCTGGACGAGCCAACTTCGGCGCTCGACTCTAACTCGACTGCGAACGTGGAGTCGGTGATTGCCGAGTGCATGTCGAACGGGACAAGCGTCGTATGGAGCACGCACGATAGCGCCCAGGCACACCGCGTCGGATCAAGGTTGTTTGTGATGAGCAGCGGTGGTCGCATCGAGGAGCATCAGCCGTGACCTACATCCAATTGGCGTACGGTGATCTTGTCCTCCCTGCGCTCCTTGTCGTTATGGATAGCGCTCTCTCGCTTGCGCTCCAACTCAAGCTTGAACGGCAGCTCGCCATTGCGACTGTTCGGATGGTGGTTCAGCTGGTGCTTGTCGGATACGTGCTGACATTCCTGTTTGCCGTCGTCTCCCCGTTCTGGACCGCTCTCGCTGCGTTCATCATGGTCCTATTTGCATCGCGGGAAATCGTGGTACGGCAGAAGCGGCGTTTGCCGGGTTTCTGGAGCTACGGTTTGGGCGCCGCATGCACCCTTCTCGCTGCCGGCACGGTCACGATTTTTTCGCTTCTAACGCAGCTGCACCCCGAGCCCTGGTATCATCCGCGCTATGCGCTGCCTTTGTTGGGTATGATCCTGGGCAACACAATGACTGGGATCAGCCTGGGGCTGGATGTGCTGACGAATGGCTTGATGCGCGAACGAGCCGCCGTCGAAGCTTGTCTTGCGCTCGGCGGTACCCGGTATCAGGCGCTGCTGCCGGTCCTGCGGGACGCGCTGCGAAACGGGTTCATGCCAACCATCAATGGCATGGCGGCGGTCGGTCTCGTTTCTTTGCCGGGAATGATGACTGGTCAAATCCTTGCAGGCGTCGAGCCGATAGACGCGGTGAAGTATCAACTCTTGATCATGTTCCTGATTGCCGGCGGGACCGGTTTGGGAACACTTGCCGCCGTGATGGTTGGCGGACGCCTGCTCACCGATAACAGGCACCGATTGCGCCTCGATCGGATTGGTGCTGAAAGGGCTGGGTAAAGCTCTCTTCTCATCGCGGGCTACCCAGTGTGCTCATCTGCTTCAACTCCCCGCCTACTAAGCCCCTTTTCCAGTCGCCGCCGTCCCGCCCAGAACTGTCTTATGAACAACGCTACTGGCGCAGCGCGTATCGCCGCCGTGTTCCGATCTCGGGGCGTGAGTGTCTGATCAAAGGGAAGTGAACGTCTTTAGAAGCTTCTGCGCCTCGTTCCCTGGGTTCCCAATTGACAAGAAATACGGCTTTGGCAAGTTCGGCGGCATGGGGAAGGCGATCTCCCCACTAGGCGACATGCCCAAGAATCGCGTCCGGTTTTCCGTGAAGGACGCAGCATGCCCGCCGTTAGCTTTTGCCCTGGGATACGTACTCGCCTCGCTTGGCGCGCTTCGGCGAAAGCAAAGCGCCGGTGGTTTGGTGTTGTTGCTGCGCTGATCATTAACATCGGTGTCTACCCCTCCCCCGAGCCAGCGATCGCGCAATCGCAACCTGTCGACCTGTCGCTTCAACCGGTCGGCAGCGCACTACAGGATTTTGAATTCTGGCGCGCCGGCGAACCCGATGAAAATCATTGGTCTATTGTGCGCGAGGGCAGCAAGGAGAACAGCCCTTCGATCCAGCAATCTGGCGCCAATCGTGCAGCGGGTCCGACTCTGGCGATCTACAAGCCACGGTGGTCGGTGAATGGCATGATCCGCGCGCAGTTCAAGCTGATCGATGGGTCGATGCCGAGCGCCGGCATTGCCGTCCGGGTGAGCAGTCCGAATGACTACTACGTTAGTGCGGGCCAGCGCATTTGAACAGCGCGTGTCGCTCGTCCATGTCGTCGACGGAAGGTCCGAAGCGATTGCCGATGTCGATGCGGATATCAGGACCAATCATTGGCAAGGCCTGGAAGTGGTCGCCAACGGCAATAGTTTTAGGATTTCGCTGGATGAACGATGGGTATTGACTGCGTTCGACTACGGCAAGCCCGCAAATGGACAGTTCGGAATATGGGCCGAGCGAGATGACGTCACGCGCTTTAACCGGATCGAAATTTCATCGCTCACATACACAGGCGAGTAGAACAACGGCGCGGGAGGAAAAAAAAGGATAAACAACAACGGAGTTGAGCAGTGATCTTAGCGACCAATCCACAGGTGCCGGTTAGGCTAAGGAAAGGCGCGCGTTGCTATCTTCTGACGATCGCCCTCATTGTGGGGGTACTAGCGGGTGTTCGGGCGTTTGCCGCGGATACAAGCGCAGGAAAAGCGAAAGCCGAAGCGTGCGTCAGTTGTCACGGCGAGAATGGCGTTTCGGAGATCGACGAGACGCCTTCGCTGGCCGGGCAACCCGACGCGTTCATCCAGTGGCAGTTGGTGTTCTTTCGCAGCGGCGCACGCAAAAACGAGGTCATGACTCCAATCTCCGAGCAGCTCAGCAATGAGGACGTTCGCGATCTGGCTGGCTATTTTGCCTCGCTTAAACCTTCCGACCATTTGCGGGACAAAGGGCCTGACGATCAGCCTCAACTGACCGAAGCCGGAAAGAATGCGGCTGCGGCGGGACGGTGCGCCTCCTGCCATGGCGATGATTTCGCTGGCAGCAAGGCGACCGCTCGAATTGCCGGACAGCGCGAGGAGTACATTGCCAAGGCGCTGCACGATTACAAATCGGGCGGCCGGTCGGGAGGTGGTGTAGCCGCCATGGCCGAGGTCACCTATCCCTTGACCGATCAGGATATCTCGGCACTGGCCCACTACCTCGCGCGGTTTTGATCAGAGCAAGGGTCGGATTCGCCAAACGTGAACTGTTCTGATGCGAGTGAGGCGACAGCAGATGCGTTCGTTTTGGGGCAATTGCAGCCTTTGACGAAGAAGGAGAAGCTCGATGCAACGCAAATTGATTTGGGTGGCCGCTGGCCTGGTTTTAGCGGATGTCAGTGGCGTGGTGTTGGTGACGGCGGGAGCGAGCCAAGGCCCCGCGTTCATTGCAGGTGATCGGCCGGTAACCGAGGATCAGGTGCGTCAGAGGCTGCAGTCCGACGGCTGGTCAATTGTGCAGATCGTCCGCGAGGGGCAATACATGGAGGCGATCGGTTCGAAGGACGGCCAAGTCACCAAAGTCGTCGTGAACGCGCTAAACGGCAGATTGCGAGCATCCGATGATGACGATGACGACTGAGTGAGATCGGCCGTCTCGCGCGAGGTGGCGTCGATTGAGCCCGCCCCGCGATCGGTGGCCTGAATGACGGAATTCCGTCGAAGACCAACAGGTATTGTTCTTGCCATCAAGGTTGGTGTCCGATGTCCTCTACAGAATGGCTCGCCAATCAGCCTGATGTTCCCGTGCTGCGCGTTAGCGGCCTGACAAAGCGCTTCGATGGCGAGCCCGCGATCGAAGGCGCGGCCTTTTTTGCTCTGCCCGGTGAAATCCTCGGCATCATCGGGCCGAATGGGGCCGGCAAAACCACTCTGATGGAGACGGTCGTCGGCTTGCTCTCTGCCGACGCTGGAGAGGTCGTCTGGCGCGGCGAGGCACTGCCGGCCGCGAGGCGCCGCAACGCGCTCTTTTACTTGCCCGATGGCGTACGGCCGTACCAGGACCAGGTGACTGCTGAGGTGCTTGCTTTTTTTGCGGGCGTCTATAGGCGTTCCGCGACTGAACTAGAGGCGATTTTGACTTCTGTCGGGTTAGAATCGGTCCTTCACAAGCGCGTTCATGCACTATCGAAAGGGTACAACCGCCGCCTCTTGCTGGCGCTCGGCCTGTTGACGCCGCATGAACTGGTCCTGATGGACGAGCCGTTCGACGGGTTCG